>Ga0075418_10000980_pt1 | contig 31446 bp, 25 predicted proteins | sample SoiMetdeltSBSDD2_FD_81776 | JGI IMG/M metagenome (GOLD analysis project Ga0075418, IMG submission 81776) | Bulk soil microbial communities from a Populus tree surrounding site in Tennessee, USA - Soil MetaG P. deltoides SBSDD2 | ecosystem: Environmental > Terrestrial > Soil > Tree plantation... | reverse complement strand
CGCACGGGCCGATATCTTCAACCTGTTCAACACCGTGAACTGGAACTTCGGCGACATCGACATCAACAGCACGACTGCGGGCCGGATCACCGGCACCGGCGGCGCGCGGCTGATGCAGTTCTCTGTGAAGTTCGAGTTCTGAAATCCCGCTCGCGGTTCGCGGTTCGCGGTTCGGCGAGCCGCGAGCCGCGAGCTAGACGATAATCCCCTTCCTCACCGCATAGAGCACGATCTCCGCCGTGTTGTGCAGGTTCAGCTTCTGCATCAGATTCGCGCGGTGAGTCTCGACGGTTGAGAGGCCGAGATCGAGCAGCGTCGCGACTTCCTTGTTCGATCGCCCTTCCGCCAGCAGCTGTAACACTTCCTTTTCACGATCGGTCAACAGCAGATAGCTGTCGGTGAGGCCACGCGCGCGGAGCTGCCGCATGTAGTCTTCGACGAGGACGGCGGTCACCGCCGGGCTGAAGAATGGCTTGCCCGCCGCGACCGCGCGGACGGCAGGGAGCAGATCCTCGTCGGTCGCATCCTTTAGAAGATACGCGCGCGCGCCGGCAGCGAGCGCACGCGTGATGTAGGACTCATCCGAGTGCATGCTGAGGATGATGACCGCCGGCGGGCGGTCGAGTTTCTGGGTACGCGCGGCGACTTCGATGCCGTTCATCTTCGGCATGCCGACGTCGAGGATGAGGATGTCGGGCTGGTGTTCCTCGGTCATGCGCAGCGCCTCGAAGCCGTCAGATGCCTCGGCGACGACGGTCAGCCCGGCTTCGGTTTCGAGGAGCGCCCGAAGGCCTCGCCTGACGATCCCGTGATCGTCAGCCAGCAGCACGTGCACGAATCGCCTCGGGGTTTGGCCGCGTAGAGGGGTGGGGCAGTCGAATGGTGAGCGTCGTGCCGGCGCCGACGGCGCTCTTGATCCGCATGGTGCCGTGCAGCTCGCGGACGCGTTCTTCAATCCCGCGCAAGCCGAGACCGCCGTTGCGCTGGTGTGCATCGAAGCCAACGCCGTTGTCCATCACTGACACGGCCAGACGATCTGGCTCCTCGGCGATCGTGACCTCGATGTGGGTCGCGCGAGCGTACCGCACGCAGTTGGTCAACGCCTCCTGCACGGCGCGATAGACGCAGGTGCGGTAGGTTTCAGGAAGCTCGTCGAGCACGCCGCGCACCGTCAACTCGACGGGCACGCCGTATCGGCGGCCGAAGTCCCGGACGTGCCACTCGAGCGCGGGCTGTAGGCCGAAGTCGTCCAGCATGCTCGGGCGCAGCCCGAGCGCTAAATCGCGGACTGTACGGACCATGTTGTCGACCAACTGTCGGCATTCGGAGACCGCGCCCGCGAGGCGGCCGTCTGCAGGCGAGCGGAGCCGATCGATCCGTCCGAGCTCCATCCGAATCGCTGTCAGCATCTGGCCGATGTGATCGTGCAGCTCGCGTGACAGCTTCTTGCGCTCTTCCTCCTGCGTCGCGACGAGCTGCTGCGACAGCTGACGCATCTGACCCTCGGCTTCCTCAGCAACGACGCGGCGTTCTTCGGTCTCCCGTTCGAGGACGCGCAGGCGAATAACCGCCGTCACCGCTACGATCAAGCCCAGAAATAGGCTGCCCCACATCAATTTGTCCAGATCGCTGCTGAACGCGGCGTACTGCCGTGTGACTTCGGCGCGCTGCGTCGCGTGGTTGGCGTTGTTGAGCTCTTCGACTTCCAGCGCGATGCTGAGAACGGCCTCGCGGCGCGGCAGGACTTCGCGGCGGAGGAACCCGGCGCTCAGCAGGATCTTCTCCGCTGGCGACCAATCAAAGAGCGGGTCGAACGTTTGCCAGTAGTCCTCCAGCTTCGACTCGAGGCTCGTCAGGCGCTCCTCGTGACCGGCACGCCCGCCCGTCAGCGCGCGAAGCTCCGCGACGGTCGTCATGTTGCTCTGACGGAAATCCGACAGTCGTTCACGATACTCGGCGGCATGCGACCGATCCGGATCGAGCAAGTAATCCCGCAGGTAGATTCCCGACAGGTGGACGTCGGAGCGAAGACGGCGAAGTTTGGTCTCGACGTCCCGATGATGGGTGTTGAGGAGATCGAGCTGCGTGTAGATCGCCTGCGCACGGCTCGACGCTGCCAGCACCGAGACGATCACGAGCAGCAGCAACCCCCCAAGTCCAAGTGCGGCAACGGGCCAGGTTCTGAAACGCATATCTTGAGTTCCGGGGTTCGGGACTCGGGACTCGGGTCTCGAAAAACTACGGTGCTGGCTTGAAACTTCGCGGACCCCGGGCCCCGAGCCCCGAGTCCAGGCATCAAGCGTACTCCGTGACGACGGCCGGGCGACATCCCCCCTTCAGGGGAATTCTTACTAGCTCATCTGCGGGATCCGCTGTAGGGGCTGTTCACTCTACTGACTAAAAAGGACGAGGCTCCCCCGAACACGGGATGGCCAACCCACCACGCGCTCGCATCTACTGAATGCATGCGAATGCCGCCAACGGTCCCGACGCTGGTCACCAGATCATCACGCGCCGCAGTGAGTCCTGGTGAGCCCGACGCATCCGGCAGCTGGACTGCGGAGCGGCTCGATGGGTGGCTACGCTCCTCGTACGAGCGCGAGTCGATGATCGTCCTCGGGCACGACCCGGCGGCGGAGCCCCCCGGCATATTGATGCGCGCGTGTCCCGGTGTCTGGCTGGCAAACGACACGGGGCTCTCGGCCGACGATCGCGCCGGGGACGAACCCTCTCGCGTTCGAGGGATTCCGCTCGAGACCGAAGAAGAACGGGCGAGGTACTACGGGTTCGCGAACGAAGCGCTGTGGCCGTTGTGCCATCGCGCTCACGTGAAGCCGGCCTTCCGGGTCGATGACTTTACGGCGTACTGGCGCGTGAACGCGCGGTTTGCGGCGGCAGTTGGCGAGGAAGCGACCAGCGACTCGCCGCTGGTGCTGGTCCACGATTATCACTTCGCGCTCGCGCCGCTCCTCATTCGCGAGCGGCTTCCGCAGAGTCGCATCATCACGCTCTGGCACATTCCCTGGCCGGACTGGCAGGCGTTCGACATCTGTCCATGGCGACGCTATGTGCTCGAAGGTCTCCTCGGCAGCAGCATTGTCGGCTTCCAATCTCCGCTCGATTGCCGCAACTTCGTTGAAACAGTCGAGCGATGTGTTGGTGCCCACGTCGATCGCCATCACGAGTCGCTTGCCTACGACGGGCGGCAGGTGCTGGTTCGCTCGTATCCGACGTCCGTACGGTGGCCCAACTGGTGGGCGTCGTGTTCGCCCGATATCGAGGTGTGCCGCGAGAGCATCCGTCGACAACTGCGGCTCAGCGCTGACGTGCGGCTGGGTGTTGGGGTCGATCGGCTGGACCTAACGAAAGGGCTCGAGGAAAAGCTCATGGCCATCGAGCGGCTGCTCGATTGCTATCCGGAATTCCGGCGAACGCTCGTCTTCACCCAACTCGTCGCGCCTGCTCCGGAAGCATTTCCAGGAGCCTGCGAGCTTCGCCTTCGTCTGCGTACGATCCGCGATCGCATCAACGAACGGTTCGGCGACGCCGATCACACACCGGTCATCCTGATCGAGGCTGACACTGCGCCGTCGCACGTCAACATGTTTCTGCGCGCGGCGGACTTCTGTTATGTCGGAAGCCTGCACGACGGCATGAACCTGGTTGCGAAGGAGTTCGTGGCGGCACGAGACGACGAGGCTGGCGTCCTCGTGCTGAGCACGTTCGCGGGAGCGGCGCGTGAGCTCACCGAAGCGCTGACGGTCAATCCGTACGACACCGATGAAGCTGCCGCGGTGCTGGCGCAAGCGCTGGCGATGACCCGCGACGAGCAACGCGATCGCATGCGCCGAATGCGCTCAGTGGTGGCGGAATTCAGCGCGTGGCGGTGGGCAGCACAAATCTTGAGCGATGCGGCGCGTCTGCGGAAGGAGCGTTGACGGGACTGTTCTCGACCGGTCGAGAGCAGGCACCGCTCCTCGCAGACAGCGCCGCGCCAAAATTCAACACGCCGTTCGTCCCAAGCTGGGCCGTATTCATCCCACCATACGGCCCTTTGCTCACGCCAGTCCTACATTCATGAACACTCTGTTGGGCCCACCGACATTGTTGTCGATCACATCCTTTTGACAATCCGTCCCTTGCTTGCCAGAATACGGGCCCATCTATACCGGCACGCCAGCCGGGTCGGAACGAAGGGAGGGGCGTTCCACAATGAAGTCCACTGCAAGGGTGTGTCTGACTGCGCTTTTCACTCTGGCGTTCGCGGTAGCCGCGTACGCGCAGGGTGGTAGCGCCACCACGTCGCTGTCGGGGACCGTCACGGATACGTCCGGCGCGATCATCCCCGGCGCGAGCGTCGCGGTGAAAAGTAATTCCACACAGACGACGTACGAAGCCGTGAGCAACGAGAACGGCTACTTCACCGTACCGTCGATCGATCCCGGGAGCTACACCGTCTCTGTGACGCTGATGGGATTCAAGACTGCCGTGCTCAACGACGTCCGCGTCAATGCCTCGACACCGGCGAGCGTCAAAGTCGTGCTCGAGGTCGGCGGCATTACCGATACGGTCGTCGTTGAAGGCGGCGCCGAGATCATCCAGACAACATCAGCCGCGGTGACGTCGACGATCGACACCAACCAGATTCTCAGGATCCCGACTGGCAGCCGCAGCGCGCTCGAGTTCGTCACGCTGCTGCCCGGCGTCGACACTCCCGGCGGCCCGAGCGAGAGCCGCCAGTCACGAGTGAACGGCCTGCCACAGAGTGCCATCAATATCACCATCGATGGCATGAGCGCGCAGGACAACCACCTGAAAACCGGCGACGGCTTTTTTGCCCGCGTCAGCCCGCGCCTTGACGCGATCGAGGAAGTGACCGTCAGCGCCGCGGCTCAGGACGCCGCCAGCACCGGCCAGGGGGCCGTGCAGATTCGCTTCGTCACTCGTTCCGGCAGCAACAATTTCAGCGGCAGTGGTTACTACTACATGCAGCACTACAAGTTGAACGCCAACACGTGGTTCAACAACCGCGACAACGCGCCGAAATCCGACGACGTGCTGCATCAGCCTGGCGCGCGGTTCGGCGGACCGATTCTTCGCAACAAGTTGTTCTTCTTCGTGAACTACGAAGAGTCCCGATCACCCGGTGCGAACACGGAAAACCGCACCATCCTGCATCCGCGTGCCGAACAAGGCTGGTTCCGCTACACGGCGAACGGCCAGACCCGTGAAGTCAACGTGCTCGACCTCCTCAGAAACAATCGGCCCACCGACGTCTCGACCATCGATCCCACGATCGCCCGCCTGCTGGCGGACATCCGCAGCTCGACGGCGGGCAGCACGGTCGTTGACAACACCGACCCGTTGACGCAGAACTTCACGTACACCTATCAGACGGAAAGCGTCACGAGGTATCCAACGGGCCGCGTTGACTACAACGTCACCGACAGGCACCGCTTGTCGTGGTCGATGACCTACACCGACCTGGTCTCGACACCCGACACGACCAACAACCGCGAGCCGAACTTCCCGGGCTTCCCGAATACTGGCAGTCAGGTCTCCGATCGCTACATCACCCGGGGCACGTTGCGCTCAACGCTCGGCGCGAATCTCGTGAACGAGTTCACGGTTGGTGGATCAGGCGGCGCGACGATGTTCTCGCCGGAGATTGCGGCCAGCCAGTTCGGTGGCACATCGGTTGCCGAACAGGCAGGCTTCCTCCTGAATATCAACGCCGCAGGGGGCATCACCAACGCTGCATCGACCGGCTCCTACCAGGCTCGCGAGGCGTCGACCAAAGTCATCGAGAACACGCTCAACTGGCTCAAGGGCTCGCATAGCGTTCAGATGGGCGGCGCGTGGACGCGCACAGACGTCTGGCTGCAGAACCAGCAGTACGTGCCGACGATGAACTTCGGCGTCGATACCAACGATCCGGCAAACGGGCTGTTCACGACGGCAAACTTCACGGGCGCATCGAATGCGCAGCTCACCGAAGCCCGCGATCTCCTTTCCGTGCTGACCGGCCGTGTCCTCTCGACGACGGGCGAGCAGCGACTGGACGAGAACACGAATCAGTACGCCTACCTCGGCCTCGGTATGCAGCGGGCGCGCCTCGTGGACTACGGCTTCTTCGTCGCCGACACCTGGCGCGTCAAGCCGAACTTCACGGTGAATCTCGGCCTGCGCTACGACCTGCAGCTGCCGTTCTACCCGCGCAACGACAGCTACTCGAAAGCAACCGTCGAAGATGTCTGGGGGCGTTCTGGCGTAGGCAACCTGTTCAGCCCTGGAAACGCGACTGGACCGGCGCCTTCCTTTACGCAGTACGACAAAGGCGAAGGCGGTTACGACACCGACTACAACAACTGGGCGCCGAACGTCGGCTTCGCGTGGACCGTTGGCGGACCGGGATTCCTATCCTCAATCCTCGGCCGTGAAACAGGCGATAGCGTACTGCGTGCCGGGTTCTCGATGGGTTACAACCGTCCGGGCACCTCGGACTTCACGGGCGCAATTGCCAACAACCCCGGAGTGTCGCTCTCGGCCAACCGGAATCACGCGCTGAACAACCTCGGATCGCCGGGTTCGATCTTCCTCCGCAACGGCGTCGCACCTCCGCCGAACATGCCCACAGAGCGCGTCTATCCCCTCAGCGATGTGTTCACGGGTGACATCACCGTATTCGACCCGAGTCTGCAAGTGCCGTATGCAATGACGTGGACAGCAGGGTGGCAGCGCAAGTTGACGCGCGACACGGTGGTGGAAGCGCGATACGTCGGCACCCGTTCGCTCGATTCGTGGCAGACCTACAACTACAACGAGGTCAACATCGTCGAAAACGGGTTCCTGAACGAGTTCCGTCTTGCTCAGGCAAACCTGCAAGCCAACCGCGCGGCGGGGCTTGGTAACACGTTCCGCTACACCGGTGCAGCGGGAACGTCGCCATTGCCGATCTTCCTGGCGCATTTCCAGGGACTAGGGCCAGCCTCGGCCGGAAACCCGAGCAACTACTCGAGCACGAACACCAACTGGACGAACACGACGTTCCTCGGGTTCCTGGCGGAACATCAACCGGATCCGTACGGCTTCCTACCGGCCACTGGTAACAACGCGAGTGCTCGGTTGCTCGGGAACGCCACATTCCGGACGAACATGATCGCGGCGGGACTCTCCCCGAACTTCTGGCAGGTGAATCCCGATCTCATTGGCGGCGCGAATACCGTCGGCAATGGGGGCTACACGGAGCATCGGTCTTTGCAGCTCGAACTACGGAAGCGCCTGTCGGCGGGACTGCAGTTCCAGACCAGCTACGTGTTTGGAAACACGTGGGGAACAAGCCGGTATTCGCTGCGATATCCGCGCGAGCGCAGCGTGAGTACCGGGGTTGAGGGAAGCCTCGCCCATGCGTTCCGTGCGAACTGGGTCTACGAACTGCCATTCGGTCAGGGTCGGCGATTCGCAGGTGGCGTTGGTCCATGGATGGACCGGCTTGTCGGCGGATGGTCACTCGACGGCATCGCGCGTCTGCAGAGCGGCACGAAGCTCGATTTCGGCAACGTTCGCCTCGTCGGCATGGACGTGAAAGAGTTGGAGGACTCGTTCAAGCTGCGATTCGACAACGAGCGCCGGCTCGTGTTCATGCTGCCGCAGGACATCATCGACAACACCGTCCGCGCTTTCAGCACGAGCGCGACCTCGGCGACGGGCTACAGCGATCAGGGCGTTCCCACCGGCCGGTACATGGCACCAGCCAACGGCCCGGACTGCATCGAAGTCGCAACGGGCCGCGGCGACTGCGGAGCTCGGCAGCTGGTCGTCACCGGGCCAATGCTGGTCCGATTCGATCTCAGCACGTCGAAGCGCATCGCCATCAAAGGCAACACGAACTTCGAGTTCCGTGCTGAGATGCTGAATGCGTTCAACACACCGTGGTTCGAGGCTGTTGCCGATGCCAGTAACGACCCCGACGACTACAGGGTGACCGACGCGCAGTCCGGGCGGACGATCCAGTTCGTCTTCCGACTGAACTGGTAGAGCTCGCAGCTCGCAACTCGCGGCTCGCCGTCCGCGGGCCGGCTAATCATCAGCCGCCGGGAATAACCTTCCCGGCGGCTTTTTTTGCGAGCGTCTTCACCGCGTCCACCATCGACATCAATCCCATGCCCTTCCCCATCGAAATGTTGCGGCGGAAGATCCGTTCGACGATGGAGTTGTCGACCGTCGCGATGTCCTCGGCTGGAAGACCCGAGAGCGTCTTGTCCAGAATCGTCGCAAGCGCCTTCGCCGACACTCCCGAAGGGTTCTCTACAGCGAAGTGGAACTTCAGCGTGCCATCTGGATTGGCGATCGCCCAGATGTAGGCGTCGGACTCGCATTGCGGTACGTGATTGCTCTCCGGAAACGGCCGCCGCGCAACTTCGGGTGGAACCTCCTTGAACTGATCCGCATAACCGAGCAGGAGATCCGTCCGGTCAGCCGGATCGGGGAACGTATCGAACGTCTCGAGCACCGCGTTGAGTCGATCTAGAGCCATGGGATCACAGCAGACCGCGAACTGCGAGCAGCGAACCGCGAAACCGCGGCATGGATTTACTTCTCGATAGGCACATTCACCATATTGCCCCACTCGGTCCACGATCCGTCGTAGTTGCGCACGTTATCGAAGCCCAACAGGTACTTCAGCGCGAACCACGTGTGGCTGCTGCGCTCGCCGATGCGGCAGTAAGCAATCGTCGGCTGTGATGCCGAGAGCTGCTTCTCCTCGACGTAAATCTTCCGCAGCTCCTCAGCCGTCTTGAACGTTCCATCGTCCGGATTGATGGCTCTGGCCCAGGGGATGCTCTTTGCGCCGGGGATGTGACCGCCGCGCAGGGCGCCTTCGTTCGGGTAGTCGGGCATGTGCATGCGCGCACCTGAGAACTCGTCCGGGCTGCGAACGTCGACGAGCTGCCGCTTCGCCTGCATGTGTGCGAGCACCTCGTCACGAAACGCGCGATGCTTGGCGTCGGCTCGTTCGGACGAGATGTAGTTGGTTTTCGCGTACGTAGGAACATCGCGGGTCACCGGCCGTTTTTCCTTCTCCCACTTGATGCGACCGCCATCCATCACTCTCGCGTTTGTGTGCCCGAACAACTGAAACACCCAGAAGGCGTAGCAGGCCCACCAGTTGTTCTTGTCGCCGTAGAACACGACGGTCGTATCTTTCGTCGCGCCAATCCGCGACATGAGCTGCTCGAACCCTTCCTTGGTGATGTAGTCGCGACGGAGCTGATCGTTCAGATCTGATGTCCAGTCCACGTTGACCGAGCCGGGTATGTGGCCCGATGCATAGAGAAGCGTGTCTTCGTTCGATTCGATAATGCGAATGGAGGGATCGTTGAGGTGCGCGGCAACCCACTCGGTCGACACGAGTGCCTCCGGATGCGCATACCCTCTCGATTCAATGCTGCTCATCGAAGATGCTCCTTCTAAACCCATTATCCGTGTTATCCGTGTTGTCCGTGGCTGATGTTGTCCGTGTTGTCCGCGGCTAATACCTGCGGAAGGTCAAATTGAAGCGGCCCGGGCCGGTCCCCTCGGGCGCTGTGCCAGGGAGGATGCGTGTGACGCCGTGAAAGCGCAGGCGCGATGGCCCACCCATCACGACGACGTCGCCGGAACGAAGCATGATCGCCGACGTCGGTTCCTTCCTCTTGAGACCTCCAATGACGAACCGCGCGGTATCGCCTATCGAGACGGAAACGATAGGAATGCCGGCTCGGATCGACTCCTCTCCCTCATCCCTATCCTGGTGCACGCCCATACGGCTGTCCGTGCTGTAAAAATTCATGATGCAGAGATCCGGGCGCATCGGAAAACCCGATTGCTCAGCAGCCCGCGATGCGAGCGACACCAACTCGGCTGGAATCTCCGGCACAGGAAGATCGTCGAAGTCCGACCGCTTCTCCTCGTAGGAGTAAGTCTGCGCGTTCCAGTGCCTGCCGAGGCACAACATCTCGACGCTCATTTTCTTTCCGCCGCGTACGGTTGGGGTATACATCGGAACGGGACCGTGGGCGAGCGAACGGCAGATCTCCCACAATCGGCGCTGCTCGTCTGGCGCGAGGTAGTTCTCAAGGAAGGAGACGCCGGGGAACAGAATCATGCGATGCGATGCAGTGCTATCGAGACGGCCACGACGACGTTCAACGAGTCTCTCCGATCATCGATCGGAATGCGGACGGTTGCATCGGCTTGCGCGAGCGCTCCGTCAGTCAAGCCATGCCCTTCAGCGCCTGCGAGCCAAGCCACACGAGCGCCGGCCGGAACTCGTTCGACAAATGAATCAATCGTATCTGCTCCGCGGGGCGTCAAGGCGGCGATCACGTAGCCGAGCTTGCTTAGCTCGGCGAGATCGTCAGGCCAGGTGGAGAACCGAACGGACGGCAGGCTCAACGCAGCGCCCATCGATGTGCGAATCGCCTTCCGGTAAAAGGGATCGCCGCTCGTCGGATCGAGAATCACACCGCCGGCACCAAGCGCCGCAGCGCTCCTGAAGATGCCACCGACGTTGTCCGGATTGTTCACGCCTTCCAGCACGACCACGCATCGGGCATTACCCAGCACCGACAACGTGGGATGTGGTGGCCGTCGCGCAAGAGCGAGGCAGCCGCGATGGAACTTGAAGCCGGTGACGGCGTTGAGGACTGCCTGCGGCGCCAGATAGACAGTCAGATCGTCAGACAGCCGCGCCTCCAGCGCGCGATGCGCGGCGGCGGTCACCAGGACGGATTCGACGACGATACCGGGGAGGTCGATGAGACGCTCGACCACCAAGCGCCCTTCGGCGACGAAGAGGCCGTTCGCCTCGAGCCACTGCGGATCGCCAACGTGGCGATAGCCCCCCAAGCGCGGATCGTCGTCGCGCTCGATGGTCGTAATCACGGGTCCGTCAATGTTCGTCGCGACGAAGCGACCGGCGGAAACGGTGACTGTCGATGACGTGCTGTCCGAGGCGCTTGCTGAGGAAGACCTTGGACTCACTCGTATCGACGGGGTGCGGAACGAAGCGGATCACGTTGAACGCGAGCTGCGCGAGGGCGCTGCGCATCTCGTAGAAGCGGTTCTTGGTCTTGACGATGACCTCGTCGAAGCCGTTGTCGATGGCCCAGACTTCCTGCTCCTCGGTGAGGGCTCGAAAGTGGCCCTGGCCGCGCCAGTCCTTTCGGGTGCCGCCGATCCACTGATAGAGCACTCGCCGGCCGTCGAACTCGACGACATCTTCGAGCTGCATCACGAGGTCGGCGAGCTTCGGATCGGCTTCGTTTGCCTTGAGCTCGTGAGCGACCTTGAACGAGACGGGCACTATGGTGGACGGATCGTCGGGCAGCGGCGCCTCGGCCATCAGGATTTGGTGATCGCGATTGGCGAGGCGGCGCACGACCTCAGCCGCACTCTTTTTGCGCGGGAAGTCGAGGAAAAACTCTTCGATGTACTGAATTTCGAGCGCGCCCTGGTGAAGGCCGTACTGGCGGATGAGATATTCCACGGGTCTTAATGATACATGCTGGTTCCCTGGTTCCCTGGTTCCAAGTTCCCGGGTTCTAGGTTCCCAAGTTCCAGGTTCCCAGGTTCCCAGGTTCCCAGGTTCCAGGTTCCCAGGTTCATCAGGTTCAGATCCGGTTCGAACCCGAGAACCAAGAACCAGAGAACCAGAGAACCAAGAACCAGGGAACCTGGAACCCGGGAACCTGTGAACCTCTCGATTCAGTCCTCTCGATTCAGTCCGGCCTGTATTCCCGTTCCAGATTTGACTTGATCTCCGCCTCCGTGTACCACGCTCGGCGCAGTTGCCGGTCCGCGAAGATGCGGATTTGATCCCGGCTGTGGGACGAGTCGAGATTGGTGGTCTGGCCGTACGCAAGCACTGACCAGCCGGTCGTGGGGCCTGCGAAATCCACGAGCAGAACCCACGCATCGCCGAACCCGGTTAGTTGGCGCGTACCATCGACATTTCCAGCGACCCGCGCCTGCTGACCCGCCACCGGATCGAAGCGCATCACCCGGAAGCTGCCATAGGCGCCCGGCGCACCGTCGCCGGGCAGATCGACTGGACCAAAGCGGAAACGATTTGCGTCGCCCCACGCGACCAGCTCCGACCCGTGCTCGCTCCTCACTGCCCGGACCGCGGCGTCGAGCATCGAGACCGCCTGCGCTGGATCGCGAAGGCCGACCGGCGTCGACGCGGGATTCTCGGGCTGCCACGCCGTGGCAAACGGCTCGCGCACCTTGCCGCTGTAAAGATCCCAGAAGCGCTGAAAGAGCACGGCACCCTTGCTGCCGGCGGACGTTCGTCCGTCCCACGCTTCGAGAGCATCCGCACCGGCGCGCGCCTCCGCTGAACTGCTCTGCGATGCACGCACGGCGTCGATGAGCGGCTGTCGCACGCGCTCGGCCAGCAAGAGCCGCGTGTTGTACTTCAGCGCGATCACATCCTGGACACCGAACTTTGGCTGCCGCTCGATCATGTCCAGCGCCAGTTGCGGCCGCAGTGCCAGCGGACCACGCTCGAAGTCCGCGGGATATCGCTCGATGGGAATGGGATCCCGCAGCGATACAAATCTTGGCGGGTTGTTGGCGTTCTGGATATAGCCACCCGGCGGGTTCAGCAGACGAGGCAGGTCGTCCACGTCGTGAAGTCTGTGCCACACATCCTTCTCGCCCGCCGCATCGACGTCGAGCCGGTAGTCGACGCCGCTGCGCCGAACCGGAGTACGAGCGTTCCACACGTAGAGAATGTTGCCGTCCGCATCGGCATACGTGAAATTGGACGTCGGCACGAGGTTCAGCCGAAGAGCGCGCCGCCAGTCGGCGAGCGATCGTGCCCGGCTGAGCGTGTAGAAGCCTTCGAAGTAGCGGTGCGCCTCGAGCCGCGTCGACTTGATCGCGAACACCTTGTTGGCAGTTCGATACACGATCGGGCCGAGATGCGAATCCCAGAACTCGCGCGTCTCCGTACGAAACGTCCCGTCAGCAGCACGCACCCGGATCTGCACGTCCCGGCGTGTCAGCGGTACGGTGCGACCGTCGAACCGATATTCGTTCCCGCCGGGGGTCTCGAGCGTCAGCGCAAACACATCATCGAGATCCGGCGCGTTGTTCGTCGTGACGAAGCCGAGGCGATCGTTGAACCCGGCGCGCAGCACCGGTATTCCGGCCAGCGTCGATCCGTAGAAGTCGATCCGGCCGGGCACCCGGACGTGCGCTTCCCAGTAAAGCGAGGACCACGCGAGATGCGGGTTGCCAAGAAGGATCGGCTTGCCTGAGATAGTCCGAGAGCCGGCGAGCGCAAACGCGTTAGAACCGGGCTGATCCTGCCAGGCGTCCACCGGGTCAGCGAGTTCGAGCGCTGTCGTCGAGCCGCCGTACTTTTGCTGCAACTGCCTGGGAATGCCTGGTCCGGCAAGATCGTTGACGGCGCCGGCGCGACTGTTCGCCAGGACGTCAGCCGGCTCGAGAACGGGAATCCAATCCGGCAGCGAGGATCGATGTCGCTCGATGTAGCGGTTCACGCCGGCAACGTAGGCGGTCACAACGGCGCGAAACTCCGGCGACAACTGATCGAGACCCTTGCGCGCCTGCGCCAGGTTGTCGAAGCGCGCCATCGCCACGTCGCTGTCGAGCGAGGACTCACCGAAGTATCGCGCCGCCTCGCCTCGCGCTCGCACGTAGCGTCGCGCGATCTCGGCGGCATGATCCTCCGCCTGCGCATAGCCGAATGCCAACGCGGCTGCTTCCTCGGTGTCAGCGAGTATGTGAGGAATGCCAAACGTGTCGCGCCGGATCACCGCTTGTGCGGCCATCCGATCGGGCCGCGGTGACACGGCCACCGGCGGCGAACACGCCGCGGCCAAGACAAGGCCGGCAACGACACCACTCGCGATCAGCCTCGTGCTGCCCAATCCTCGTTTACCTTCGCATACATGAACTGATCTCTGATCTCGCCGTACTTCACGCAGCTTGATCGCAGACGCGCTTCGCAGCGGTACCCGGCTTTTTCAAGCACCCGAACCGATCCAACATTGTCGGCAAAGGGCAAGGCATAGAGGCGAAGCAGGCGCAAAGACGTGAATGCGTGGTCCGTGAACAATGAGAGCGCTTCGCTGACGATGCCGCGGCCCCAACACGTCTCGCCGAGCCAGTACCCGACTTCCGCGGAATACCGTTCGATGTCCGTGCCAGCGACGTAGCCAAGGCCACCCGCGGCTTCCCCGCCGACCTCGATCGCAAAGTTGGTCTGCGGACCAGGTCCAAGCACGAACTGCAGGAACGCGTGCGCGTCGCGGCTCGTGTACGGATGCGGAAATCGGTCGCGGAGCTGCCTGGCGACGTTGATGTTGTTCGCGTGCCTGACGAGCGAGGCGGCATCCGACATACGCCACCCCCGCAACGCGCACCGCCGGCCCTGCAGAAACACGCAATCAGAATAGCGTCTTGCCGGTCGTTTTCAGCCAGCGTTCAGCGTCACGGAATTCGGGGCAGACCGATTCCACAAGCCTCCAGAAACGGCGCGAGTGATTCTGCTGCTTGATGTGCATCAACTCGTGAAGCAGGACATAGTCGCGGACGTCGGGCGGCATCTGCACGAGCCGGAAATTGAGCGCGATGTTGCCGTTGCGGGCGCACGACCCCCAGCGCGAGCGCTGGTCGCGCACGACGACGGTCCCGGGCAAGACGTTGTGCTCGTCGGCAAGCTCACGCAACCGCGGTATGAGCTCCGCCTTCGCCAACTCGCGAAGATCGGCTTCGACAATCGATCGAATGTCGTCGCTATCCCGCGCGCACGCGCGTCGTCCGCCGTAGGACACGACGATCTGGTCGCCGCGCCGCTCGACGGCAAGCCGAACGAGCTGACCTCGGAGCAGCAGATCGCTTCCATCCTCCCACTCGCGGGGCGCGTGCTCGACTTGTGCTCGATTTCGCTCACGCGTGATCCAACGGTGGTTCTTCCGTACGAACTGCTCGGCTTCGCGGCGAGACCCGCCGCTCGGCACGGTCACGCGTAGCGATCCATCGGGCCGCACGCGAAGGATATAGCGCCGAGCTCGGCGCACACGAACGAACTCAATGACGGGATGGGGTTGATCGGCAGGTTGCGGTTTCCGATCACGCGCCGTGGGATCCGACATCTGCAGGAACGGGAGATCGAGCTGCACGACTCACCGATGGTAGCCGAAATTTCCACGTTCGCGACGTTGAAATTCAAGCGCGTCGCTGAGGCTGACTCGTCACTCGTTGCGTAGCGCGATGATCGGATCGACCGCCATCGCGCGGCGCGCAGGCACGTAGCTTGCCACCATCGCAACGAACGTCAGGAAGATCGCGACGAGGCTGAAGCTCAACGGATCGGAGGGCGTCACGTTGTAGAGCAGGCCCTTGATGATCTGCGTCACGCCGAGCGCGCCAATCACGCCCACGACAATTCCGATCGCGGCAAGCTTCAGACCTTTCCCGACGACAAGACGCATGACATCGTTACGACTGGCCCCTAACGCGACTCGCACGCCAATCTCCTGCGTGCGCTGCGAGACGGAATATGCCAGGACGCCGTACACGCCGATCGACGCGAGAACCAGCGCGGCGGCGCCAAACGACGAGAACATCCAGCTAAACACCTTGTACCGCCAGAAACTGAACTGCCGCAGATCCTCCATCGTCCGCACCTGGAACAGTGGCAGCGTCGGGTCTGACAAGCGGATTTGCTCCCGGACGGCACTCGTGATTCTGGCCGGATCCCCGGCCACGCGAACGATGAGGCCATTGTTGAATGCAGGACCGAACGTGTACGCGACGTAGGCTGACGGAGAGACGGGACGCCGGCTCGTGCCCTGGCCGTGGCGGAAGTCAGCGACGATGCCCACGACGAGAAACCAATCGGTGATCTGCGAGTTCACCAGCCGAAAACGGCGGCCCACCGCGTCCTGACCCGGCCACAGCTGCGACGCCATCGTCTGGTTCACGAGTGCGACGGGCGTGCGCGTCGTGTCTTCCGTCTCGGTGAGATCCCGGCCACCAATCAGCGAGACGCCCAGCGTCTGCCTGAGCGCAGAGGTCGCGGCAATGAATCCGATCGCTGGCTCTTCTCCGCGCGGAAGCACCTTTCCTTCGACCTCGACGTTGCCACCGCCTCCGCCGGCACCGAGCGGAACGAAGTTCGAGACAAACGCAGCCTGCACACCAGGCAACCCATTGACGCGCCGGATAATGTCGCGCACCCGTTCGTTCTTCGCCTCAGTCGAGGCGTAGACGACGTCGGGAAGATAGAAGCGGAGCGTCATCAGCCGCGACGTATCGAAGCCGACGTCAGCATTCTGCAAGTTGAGAAAGCTGCGGATAAATAACGACGCGCCGATCAAAAGCACGAGCGACATGCCAATTTCGGCCACGACCAAGCCGTTGCGAAGCCACGCCCGTCGGCCGCCAGTCGATCCGCGCGCGCCCTCTTTCAAACTGTCCTGCAAGCTGCTGCGCGTCGCGTGGAGTGCCGGCACCAGGCCGAACAAGAGCGCGGTCAGCAGCGAAATGACCAGCGTGTACGCGATCGACCTCGCATCGAGCGACCAGTGAATGAAGTACGGGATTGAATCTGGCGGAATGCTCTGATCGAGGAGCTTGATGGTTCCCCACGCAATGGCGATACCGAGCGGCGCCGAGAGCAGGCCGATGATCAACGCCTCGGTCAGAAGTTGCCGGATGATGCGCCCGCGACCGGCGCCAAGCGCCGCGCGAATCGATATTTCGCGATGCCGCACCGATGCGCGAGCGAGCAACAGGTTTGCGACGTTCGAGCAGGCGATCAGCAGCACGAGCATCACCGCGCCCATCATCGAGAGGATCGCCAGGCTGACTTCGTCGGGGATCATCCACTCGGCAAGCGGCCTGAGCTCCGCGGTCCAACCTTCGTTCTCCTTCGGGTACGACTGCGCGAAGCGATTGGCGAGCCCTTCAAAGTCGGCGGCAGCCTGTTCACGGGACACGCCTGGCTTCAGCCGCGCGAACACCTGCAGACTGCGCACATCGCGCGGGACCGTCTCGAAGTACTGCGCGAGCGGCACCCACAGGCGCTGCGTTTCAGGAAACATGAATCGCGGCGGCATGACGCCGATCACGGTGTGTGGAAAACCGTTGATGGAGATCGCGCCCCCGACGATCGAGCGATCCGCGTTGTAGCGTAGCCGCCACACCTCGTCGCTCAGCATCACGACGCGCTCCGCCCCAACCACATCGTCAGCGGGACGAAAGTCGCGGCCGAGCGCGGGAGGCGTACCGAGAAGACTGAACAGGGTCGAGGATACCGTCGCACCGGTAAATCGCTCGGGATCCGACGTTCCGTCGGACACGGTCAACGTCCGGCCGGTAAAGGCCGCTATCGTTGCGACCGTCGAGTTCTGGTCGCGGAAGTCGCGAAAATCCAGCCACGACACACCGGCGCGGCCCCCGCGCTGGTTTTTAGAGTTGAGGACAACGATCTGTTCGGCGTCTGGATACGGGAAGGGCTGAAGGAGGATGCCATCGACAACGCTGAAAATACCGCCATTCAGGCCTATTCCCAGCGAAAGGCACAGGATGGCGGTGATCGTGAAGCCGGGGTTGGCGAGAAGCGTACGAATGCCGTAACGGAGATCTTGCCAAATCACGTTGTTCTATACGGTTCCGTGGTTCCTGGGTTCCTGGGTCCCAAGGTTCTGACGATCGTCGATAAACGCGAGCCGGCGGATCTTCGTCCAAGAAGCCCGAGGAGTTCTTGACCATGACGAACCGTGCAACACCTGCCCTTTTCTTGCTGACGATGGCGTTGGCCGCGGCGCCGACGGCTCAGGTAGTACCTGGTGATGATTGGTGCCAGCGCGAGTATCGGAACAACCGCGATCGCGAAGTCGCGTGCGAAGTTCGCGAGTACACCGTGACGGCGGCCGGCACGATGGCCGTCGATGCTTCGCCGAACGGTGGAATTGAAGTCTCTGGCGGTCCGCGCCGTGACATTCTGGTTCAGGCGAAGGTCGTCGCCCAGGCCGAATCCCAACAGCGAGCCAAGCAGATCGCGAGCGCCGTCAGCGTCACCGCGGCGCCGGACAAAGTCAGTGCTGACGGGCCACGCGATCTCGAACGTCGCGAGTCGTGGTCGGTCAGCTATCGCTTGGCCGTGCCGACGATCGCGTCGATGTCGCTGACAACCACCAATGGCGGCATCGTGATTCGCGACGTTGACGGCGAGATCGACTTCCGCACGGTGAACGGCGGCGTGAAGCTGACCAACCTCGCGGGCAACGTGAAGGGTCGCACCAGCAACGGCGGCGTGGACGTCGACCTCGACGGCCCAGGCTGGAAAGGCGAAGGTCTTGACGTCGAAACCAGCAACGGCGGCGTGCACCTGCGGATCCCCGAGCAGTACTCGGCGCGGCTCGAGACCGGCACCGTCAACGGCGGACTGAACATCGACTTCCCCGTTCAAGTTCAGGGGCGGCTGGATCGACTCGATCGACAGATTAACCTCGACCTCGGGGCTGGCGGTGCGCCGATACGCGTGCGCACGCACAACGGCGGCGTGAAGGTCTCAAAAAAGTAAAGCGTTGAAGAGCACCTTCAACGTGCCGAACGACTGGCCGCGCCACTGGGGACGGAACCCCAAGAGGATGATGTGTCCTCGGTCGAGGGGAACGTCCAATGCCGCGGCCTTCCCGTTCAAATATGACGGGCCGATGAGATACCCCGAAAGCAGCGGCGTTCCCTCGTCCTGATATCTCGCCAGCACACGGCCGGCGAACTCGCCGGCCGTCTCGAACACCGGTCCTCCATCGACGAAGATCGCCGACTTCGCCGGCATCCCAGCCATCACTGGATGCGTCACGTCAACGGTCACCTCGACGATCGAACCACGCAGGAAGAAATCCTCAGGCCGCAATCCGGCAGCGACGTTCTTGACCGGCAGCTTGAACTGACCGATCGCGAACGTGCTCGCACCACCCAGGCACACCACCGTGCCGCCAGCACGAACGAACTGCTCGAAGCGCTCGAGATCGGCAGCAGTGACAACGTCGGCGTACTCAGGGCGAACAGCGCGGCCACCTCCGGGCGCACCGCCACGTCCACGACCGCCGGCGCCTTCGATCGGAATCCTGCCATCCTCGGTCAACACGACGACGTCCACTTTTTCTTCTAGGCGGCCTTTGAAGTCGGCCGGCCGAAGCACGACGAATTCGAATCCGTATTGCTCCAACACCCAGCGCGTCCATCCTTCGTCCATGCTGGAGCCCCACGGCCTGAAGAGGCCGATTCGCGGGCGCTTCATCGCGGGAGTGTCAGCCGAAGCGCTGGTCCTCTCAGCCACGAGCGCCAGCGTCTCTACGATCTCTTGTTGCGCGGCTTCGGATAACCCACGAACGAGGAATTTCTGTCCAGCCTCGGTACTCGCCGGAAGGTGATGGACCGTGCCGCCTTGCTTCCACGCTCGATTGATCGCGCGGAATGCGTTGTTCTGCGACGGATCGATCAGGAGGTCGGGGCCCGAGCCTGAGACTCGTCCTGCGAGTGGAACGATTGCGGCGGCGTTCGGATTCGAGTCGAATCCGATTCCCGGGACGCTATCGAACAGCGCCGCATCGCCGGTAGTCGTCAAGTTGTAAGGGCGCGGCTTGAGTTTTGGATCGGGCATTGTGCCGAGCAACTTCATGCGGGCACGCACGTCCTGATCGAGCGGTTCGTTGGCGGCAACGACCTTCACGCCCATCTGCAACGGCAGCGTCCACCCAGCGGCATCGTACGGCCGCTGCGGCGGCCCACCAGGGTACTGACGAATGTCCGGATAGCGCTGAACGTTCAGCACCTGCCGCGCCATTGCCGCAAACTCCTGGTCGGTCGGCACGACCCACGTCCCTGCAGGAAACGTGTCTTTCTCCACGGTGATCGGAGCAGTCAACTGAAACACGCGGACGCCGCCAAACGCGAGCCGGCGGAGCAACTCGACCGGCGCAACGGGATCCGGCTGATCCTGCGGGATGAAGTACGCAAACGGCTTCTCCGCCGTCCCTCGCGCGATCTGATCTCGAGCGGCGGCGTAGCGGTTGAAGAGAAGCGTTTCGCGGTACTTCGCGGCGTAGTCCAGCACCGAGAGCGAGGCGGTCTGCATGTAGCCAACAGCATCCGCGAGGCGCCACCAACCAGGACGCCAGGGGCTCGGGTAGAGACTCTGCGGCCTGAGATCGCGGTAACTCTCTGGGAGGTCGCCAATCGTGTACTCGCGAGGCGTGGCGTACTGAAACAGCGCGGTTTCAGTCCAGAATGCCGGGATGTTCTTGAAGTTCGGTGCGTAATCGATATAACCCGGATACCAGGCGTCGAACGCGGTGCCCATGTGCACCGCGCCGACCTGGCCGCGCTCCTCCAGGCCTTTCGCGATCGCCATGCCCATCATGTTCACTTCGCGCGACATCAGGTACGGAGCGTCAGAACCAATCGGTTCAGAGAACGGCGGCAGCCAGATACGTGTTGGAAATGGCGACGACTGATGGTGAACGTAGATGATGCTTGGCTCCCAGTCGCGCCACGCCTGTTCGATCACGCGCGACTCGATCATGTTGAGCATGTAGGCGTCGCGATTGTTGTCGTGGCCGACATACTCCTGATAGAGCCGCGGCAGGGCGGACAGCTCGTACGGCGTACCAACGTTCGACATGTACCAGTCGGCCACCATTTGATGACCATCCGGATTGATCGTTGGCCACAGCATCACGATCACGTTCTCGAGAATCGACTTGCAGAAGCCATCGTCTGCCTGCGCTTTGCCGATCAGCTCGTGCGCGAGCGCTGAGGCGTGCTGCGGACCTGCAACTTCGGTCGAGTGCAGGCCGCCATCGATATGAACGATCGGCTTGCCTTCACGCGCAAGCTCGCGAGCCATCTCGTCCGTCAGACCTTGCGGGTGCGCGAGGCGCTGCGCGATCTGCCGGTAGCGCTCGATCTGCTCCAGGTTCTTGGGGCTCGAGATGAGAGCGAAGTACATCGGACGCCCCTGCGAGGTGCGTCCTGTCTCGATGAGGCGCAAATACCTCGTGCCGGCCAGTTTTCGGAAGTACTCGATCGTCTGATCGTAATTGGCGAGCTTGTAGTCGGCCCCTGGCTTGAAACCAAACGTCGCTTCAGGAGCCGGCACAGTTCTGGATTGCGCGGCCAGCAGCGCCGAAGCAGCAAAGACCAATACCCCGGCAATTCGCGCCTGCCTCATCTTTCTTCGGTCCTTTGTCACGTTTGGCGCTGAGCCGCGTTTACCACCGCAACAGCGGACGACCGTTTGGCATCCCAGGCCATGGAATGGACACGACAAGCGCCAGGAGCGATAGCCCGAAGAAGATCGCCGCCACTTTGTGCCGGCGTGCGTCAGGTCCCGTACGCTTCACGCGCGACTTGCCAATGTGCGCGAGCGCGAGAGCGACGATCATGCCGAAGACGTGTTCGACGGCCCAGTATCGAAGCCCGGAGTTGGCCATGGCGCCGCCGAAATCCTGCAGCGCCGCGCGCGTGATCGGACTCAGCGCAAAATAGAGCACCAGGCCAACGAGCACCTGGATGTCCATTGCGACGCCAAACCACAATCCGGCCCGATCGTCCGCGAGCGTCCACGGCCGGCCGCTTCGCCAACCGGTAATCGCCCGGACGACGACCACGACGGCGGCGATGAGCACCACCCAGCGGAACCAGGAGTGGAGGACGAGCACAATGCCATGCATCCGGAGCATTCTATGCGACTGGAACTTAGTCGCATCTGTGGTGTCCTAAACCGCATGCTTGAAGCACGGTCGGTTACCAAGTACTACTCCGCCATCCCGGCCGTCCGAGATGTGTCGTTTTCCCTGAAACCGGGCGGTGTCCTTGGGCTGCTTGGCCCTAACGGGTCAGGCAAATCCACGACGGTTTCGATTCTGGCCGGGCTGCTGGAACCCTCGGGTGGGACGGTCCATCTCGATGGAGAGGACGTTCGCTACGACCTCCTCCGCTACAAGGCGCAGATCGGCTACGTGCCCGAAGAAGCGGTCCTCTATACCTACTTGACCGGTCCCGAATACCTGTCGCTGGTCGGGCAGCTCCGCGGCCTGGAGCCGCGCGCGCTGCAGGCGCGGATCGACGGGTTCTTGACGCTCTTCAATCTGATGGACGACGTTCACGCGCCTCTCTCCGCCTACTCAAAGGGCATGCGCCAGAAGATCCTCATCTCCGCCGCGCTCCTGCACAACCCGGCCATTGTCATTCTCGACGAGCCGAATTCAGGTCTGGATGTGACGACGACGCTGGTGCTGAGGAGTCTCGTGCAGACGCTTGCGGCGGAGGGGCGCATGATCATCTACAGCTCCCATGTGCTCGAGAGCGTTGAGAAAGTGGCGACGGATGTGATCATCCTCAACGACGGCCGTGTGGTTGCGCACGACTCGGTCTCTCGCTTGCGCGACCTGCTCGAGCTGCCGTCGCTCGAACAAGTCTTTCGTCAGCTCGTCATCGAAACCGACATCGATGGTGTCGCAAAGGATCTCGCGGCCGTGATGCGCCTGTAAGGGCACGGCATGTCTCGGGCCCTCCTGCTCGCGCGAACGTTCTTCGGGCGCTTCTTCGAAAGCGACCTCATGCCGCAGGGCCTGCCCCAGGCGCAGCTTGTGATCTGGAGCATGGCCGCGCTCGCCGGTCCGCCGCTCCTCCTGCCAATCAAGTTCGCGTACGCGATGGCGGATATGGGAGCTGACCGTCAGGCGCGTGCACTGATGCTGTTCAGGCTGGGATTCATTACGTGGTCAATGACCGGAATTGGGCTGGTCGCGCTCGTGACGTGGGACGGCATGTTCCCGGATCGTCGCGACGCCCGCATCCTCACGGCGCTGCCGGTGCCCGCTTCGATCCTGATCGGCGCGCGACTTCTCGCGCTCACTGCGCTGTGCGGAATCTTCCTCGTAGGGATCAATCTCATTCCCAGCCTGGGCTACGGGGCGATGATGGCGATTTTCGGTGGCGCCGCAAACATGGTGCTCGGCGTGATTGCGCACTTCATATCGACAACGCTAGCAGGGCTGTTTGTCTTTGCGACCTTGATGGTGCTGCAGGGCGTGGTGTTGAACGTAGGCGGACGTCGCGCCGCCGATCGGTTGTCCGTCGCGCTTCAGATCCTTTTCGTGACCCTCTTGTTGCAGATGATTTTCTTCCTGCCGCGCATGGGAGGAGTCATCGCGCCCGACCTGAACAGCGGGTGGAGTCGCCTTCTTCCGTCAATGTGGTTTCTTGGCTTGTACGATCTCCTTGCCGGACGGCCTGTCGCAGGCGCGCCGCGTTTGGCCCTTGTAGCGATCGCGGCGGTGGCAAGTATGCTCGCCGGCGCCGTGCTGTTGTTCGTCGCGACGCATGGGCGGGTGACTCGCAGGGCTCTCGAGTCGATCGACGTGGACCGCGGCGGCCAACGGGCGCGCAAACTGCGCGCGCTGCTGACGCGAACGGTGTGCCGAACCCCGATGTCACGCGCCGCGTTCGAGTTCACACTCCGCACGCTGACTCGGAGTCGCAGCCATCGACTGATGGTCTCGATTTACGTTGGCGTCGCTCTCGCGCTCGCCGGCTCCGGCGTCGTCCCGCTCGCTCTGCGTCACGGGCTCGCGGGATTCATGTCGCCGAACTTCGAGGTGCTCGCGGCTCCGCTCGTGCTGTCCTTTCTCACGTTGATTGGCATCCGCGTGGCGATTGCCATTCCCGTCGAGCCGCACGCCAGGTGGGCGGTGCGGCTGGCGGAACCCTCCGACCGTCTGTCCACGATGGCAGGCGTGCGCCTGGCGTTGTTCGTGGCCGGCGTTCTACCGTCAGCGATCTTCGCAGCTGTCAGCGCCGGAGCACTATGGGGCTTGAGGCCCGCCCTTATTCACACGCTCGTGTGCACGGCCATGGGCTTGCTGCTCGTGGACATTCTCCTCATCCGCATGCCGAAGCTGCCGTTCACGTGCACCTATCTGCCCGGCAAGGCGAGGGCGAGGACGCTCTGGCCGCTATACCTTACGGCCTTCACCCTCTATGCCTTCACGACGGCACGGTTCGAACTTGAAATTCTGCAGCAGCGTTTCAGGCCGAGGGCGCTCGTCATTTTCTTGTCGCTGATCGCAACGATCGTAATCGTGCTCTGGATCCACCGGAGTCTCTATCTGCGAGGGCTGCAGGGATTCCGATTCGAGGAGGAAGATTCAGACACGCTCTTCACAGGATTCCAGCTGAGCGAGGGATACGCGGCAACGTCGAAGGAAGTCAGGCAGTTGAGGTGAAGCTGAGAATCATGTCGGGAAGGCCGGAAGGCCGGGAGTTCGGAAGTCCGTAAGTTCGTTTCCGTTACATCAGCGCCAGCCACACTCCCAGGGCGACCAACCAGCCGGTCAAGGCGTCGCCAAAATAATGATATCGGCCGAGCACCGCGCCGGCCGACACGGCAACCGCTCCCGCACACATCACCAACAGAATCGCAATCGGCCCGCCAATCACCAGCAGCGCCGCGGCTAACGCTTCGGCGGCATGACCACTTGGAAAAGTGTTGACCTGAATGCTGGTCGATCCGAGCAGCCGAAGGTTGAAGCGGCGGAACGCCGAGTTCCATGGCGCTTCTCCCTCGAGCGCTCGCGGTGGTCTCGTTTGCACCCACGGAAGCATCGCGAAACAAATGAAGTCGGTAATCAGCACGACGGACCAGAAGCCGTGCGGATCGGGAGACGGCAGATACATCTGCCGGACCAGCAGCGCGAGTGGCACGAGCAGGTAAACGCCGGCATAGGCACACTCAAAAATCTCTGCCAGAGCCAGCGGCGTGCGACGGGCCAGGCATCTGATCCGGAGCCGGGCATCGAGATGGACGAGCACGCGCTCCTGGCAAAAGTCAGGCGCAGTGAACAGAAGGCCGCTGGTCCAATAGGCGATCAGCAGCACCGCCGCTGGCGCAATCCAGTGCGCCCACCAGACGGGTTGCCCCTGAATCGCGGAGCCGAGCACGACCATCGCTCCGATCGCTGCACCGGTCGCGACGCGTCCGAGCTGCCGCCGCCTCGTCCGGCTGATAGCCGCCACGGCGACGACGTAGACAAAGAAAGCCAGGCCGGCGGTCTGCCACAACGCCATCACTATGTAGTGTGACAAATGGCCTCAACTCGGGTCATATAGCATTGCAGAGTGCTGGATAAGTCTATTGCCCTCGTTGTGTTCGACCTTGACGGAACGCTCGTCGACTCCCATCGGGACCTCGCGGACTCGGCGAACGCGATGCTGCTGGAATTCGGCGCGACGCCGCTCGCGGCGGACGAAATCACCGCGATGGTTGGGGATGGCGCGGCGATGCTCGTGAGGCGCGTGCTCAAACGAGGAGGGCTCGTGGCAACCGACGCGCGTCACGCCCTGGAACGTTTCCTCGTGCACTATGACGAGCGGCTACTGGCAACCACAAAGCCCTATGACGGCATGGAGGACACGCTGCGCGCGCTACGCGCCGAGGGCCGACTCCTTGCCGTCCTCACCAACAAGCCTCATCGGGCCAGCGTACGAATCCTTGAAGGGCTGGGCTTGCTCCCGCTCTTCTCGGACGTGGTCGGAGGGGACACGACCTACGGTCGTAAACCAGATCCGGCCGGCCTGCTCGCGGTCGTGAGCAACGCGCATACAACTCCAGCCGAGACGTTATTCGTCGGCGATTCCGCCGTGGACCTCGCGACGGCGCGCGCCGCGGGCACGGTAATCTGCCTGGCGCGCTACGGTTTCGGGTACAGGTTCAAGGATGGTGACTTCGATGGGGCGGAGATGTTCATTGATGCGCCCCGCGACTTAGTGGCTGGGCATCCGAGCCAGAACGCTAACGCCAATCCCTGTTGAAGATCTCTCGCTGAGATCGCGGAGGGCGAGAGCACGCAGACCAGACAGACGCGGATTGCCGGCCTGCAGCCTGGGCGACGCCCAGGCTGGATGGGAGGAGAGACGGGGCGATCTACACGTCCGGCGCGAAACCTGCGGACGTGTAGATCGCTCCGTCTCTCCTCACACCCGCGCCTACGGCGCGGCAGGCCGGCTCGTCTTTCTGCGTGCCTCTCGCCCCATCTGCACATCGCGTGACGGTCTGGTGCGACGTGCAGATGTTCTGGCCCCTCCTCACACCAGCCTGGGCGTTGCCCAGGCTGCTGGCCGGCCCTCTGCGTGGCCCTGCCCCTCCGCGAACTTTGCGTGAGATCTTAAAGACACACGCTGGTGCTGACGATCTGCCTCGGCCGCTAGATTTCTCCCCGCAAGTAGCCCCGTCTTTCCTTCTCGGGGAACCGCTCAATCGCATACCGCAACATCGTCCTCGGCATCCGCTTGTAGCGGCTCGCGAGAAAGCGGCGCTCGGCGGGGCCGTCGCGCTTGCCCACTTCGCGCAGGAGCCAACCGACCGCCTTGTGAATCAAATCGTGATCGTCATCGAGCAACAGATTGGCGATCCGGAACGTTTCTTCAAACTCGCCGGTGCGAATGCCGTCGAACGTGGCGATGATCGCGATGCGCCGTTCCCAGATCGACTTCGAGCGCGCGAGTCGCGTGAGCGGCGCCTTCGACCGGCCGCGAAGCCACCCGCCGACAATCTGCCCGGCCGAGCAATCCACCAGATCCCAGTTGTTGATGAACCCGATGTGGGCGCAATACAACTCGTAGATTTTTCGCCGCTCGTCTTCTTCGGCCCGATTGAACCGGTCGACGAGAATGAGCAGCGCCAGCACTCGATCTTCGTGAACGCGAGACCGGAGCAGCCTTCGCGCTTCGTTGAGCGGCACGCCGCGGCACTCGCGGCACACGGAGCGGATGTCCGGCACCTTGACGCCGATAAATCTGTCACCCTCCGCGTATTCACCGGGACCAGTCTTGAAGAATCGCTGCAGGATCTGAACGTTTGCCGGAACAGCGTGCCGGCGAAGCATCGACTGGATCTGCTTCGCGCTGAGGCTCATCGCTCGTACGACTCGCGTCGCGCAGATTGCGACTGTCGGATCATGTAGCGATCGGGGGCCGCCCAAAACAGCCGGCGCAGCTCAGCAAGGCTGGACGCGCCGCCGTAACTGATCGACGAGCACAGATGCTTGATCATCTCGCGCACGATTGTCCGCGCCGAGCCGCGCGACGGCACGCTGATTTCCATGCCCTCGGCGCCAATCTCCTCGAGTTCGACGCGATCGGCATCCTCCACATCCAGCCGATCGCGAATCGCCTCGATCGACGCCATCCCGCGAAGCACTTTGAAGGGCACCTTGACCGTCTTCTGCGACTCCGGCAGAAGCACCGTCTTGTGCACGATCTCGCCAGGCGCCTCCTCCGTCCCGGCGAACACGCTGCCCAGCATGGCGCAATCTCCACCAAATAGGAGAGCCTCTGCCAGTGCACCGTGGCGCCGGATGCCGCCGTCGGCGATCAGTGACACGTCGGAACCCGCAAGCGCAAGCCGGCAGTCGACGAGCGCCTGCAGCTGCGGAACGCCGAAGCTCGTCGTCATGCGCGTAGTGCATCCACCGCCAGGCCCGATCCCGACTTTGACACCGTCCGCGCCACGCTCGAGCAGGAATCGCGCGCCTTCCGCGGTGGCAACGTTCCCAGCGATCATCTCGACCTCGCTGAAGCGCTTCCGGAACTCCTGCATCGCGCGCTCCATCACGACGGAGTGGCCGTGCGCGATGTCGATGACGATCACGTCCACGCCCGCGCGCACGAGTTCTTGGGCGCGCTCGAGATAATCGCCCGTTGCACCGATGGCCGCGCCAACCCGCAGCCTGCCTTGCTCGTCGCGCGTCGCGAACGGCAGACGCTTCTGATGGATCAGGTCCCTGGCTGTGATGAGGCCGAGCAGCGATCCGTCTTCAGCGACCAGCGGCAGCTTCTTCACCTTCCGCTCGACCATCAGCCGCTCGGCATCATCGAGCGCCAGAGGACCGCGGTGGACCACGAGGCGGTCGAGCGGTGTCATGCGGTCTGCAACCGCGCCATCGTAGTTGTGGACGAACCGTACATCCCGCTCCGTCAACAATCCCTTGAGCCGGCGCCGATCGTCGACGACGACGAGCGTGCCGACGCGGGATCGGGACATCAGGTTGATCGCCTGGCGGATCGTGGCGGTCTGCGGAATGCTGTAGGGATCGTTGATGACGCCGTGCTGCGTTCTCTTGACGATTTCGACCTCGCGGACCTGCGGCTCGATCTCGCCTGGCCTGAAACCGCGGTCGATGATGCCGATTCCGCCTTCCTCGGCCTGAACGATCGCCATCGGCGCGCGCGTGACGGTGTCCATGTTCGCCGAGACGATCGGCCGTTTGAGCGTGATCCTGCGGCTCAATCGGCACGACAGATCAATCGCGGAGGGATCGCGTCGGGTCAGCACGCTGCGCTGGGGTGAGAGAATGTAATCATCGAACGTGCACCCTCGAACGCGATCGAGGACGGCACGGCCGATATCGGCGGCGATAGGCGGAAAGGCGGGCGCTCCGGCGTCAGACATCGGTTCTATGGTAGTGGAGAGGTTCGCCAACAGATAGTTCGTGTAATCCGCGTGATCCGCGTGATCCGCGTTTAAAAGATGCTGTCACAGATTGAACAATCGCTGCGGCTCCGCTTGGCCGAGACTCTGCCAGGCGTGCAAGCGCAGCTCAGGTTTGCTCCGTCGCCGTTGAGGCCCGGCTGGCGCGCTGGTCATTACCCACCCGACTCGCGCACGGCTGCCGGATTAATCCTGCTCTACCCTCGCGACAATGACGTCGCGGTTCCCCTCACGGTTCGCGCCAGCGGCCTGGCCAGGCACGCGGGGCAAATCAGCTTGCCGGGTGGCGCGACCGACCCAGGCGAGACCCTCAGTGAGGCGGCGCTGCGCGAAGCCTCCGAAGAAATAGGCGTGGATCCCTCGACCGTACGCGTCCTCGGAGAATTGACGCCCGTTCACGTGCTCGTCAGTGGCTTCACGCTGCACCCAATTGTCGGTGTGACGGATGAGCGTCCGAACTTCGTGGCCGCCCCTGACGAAGTAGACGAGATCCTCGAAGTGTCGCTGGATCATCTGCGCGATGCGTCAAACATTGGCCGCGACACGCGCGTCCGCGAAGGGGTCGCCGTCGAGTACCCGTACTTCGATTTGCTTGGTCATCAGGTCTGGGGAGCGACCGCGATGATTCTCGGCGAGTTCATTTGCCTGCTCTGACCGCGAAGAGGTGCTGGGCGCCGCGAATGTAGATCGTGTTGCCGGCCAGCGCCAGCGAGGCATACACCGGCTCGCCAATCGCGTTCGTTCGAACAATTTCGTGCTGAGCGCCGGTCTTGATCACAAAGGTCTCGCCATCCTCGCTCGTCGCCAGCAGGCGATCGCCGTACGAGACGAGCGATGCGGTGAATGTCGCCGGCACTGGCGGTCGCCCTCCTTCGTACACGACCTTCCCCGATACGGCGTCCAGACAGGTCATGATGCCGGAGTCGGTCATCAGGTAGAGATACGGACCCACGAGAATTGGCGACGGCACGTAGGCGGTACCCTTCGCGTAGCGCCACACGACCGACGGCGAGTCGCGCAGATCGCCTTCCCCGCCAAGCCGGATTGCCAGCGCGCGCTTCGCCTGACTTCCAGCCGTCAGAAACACGAGGCCATGACCGGCAACGGCGCTCGGAATTGGATGGCTTTGCGTGCCATTCGCGCGCCACAACTCCTTGCCCGTCCGCGGATCGTAGGCGACGACGACTTCCGCCCCCGACGTCACCATCTCAACGCGTTCGGCAGTGCGGACGATGAGCGGCGTAGCCCAGCTACGCCTGGTCGTCCGCTCCTGACGCCAGACCTCGCGGCCGTCGCGAGCGTTCAGCGCCACGATGAACGAGCCGGTGCCCATCTCCTGATCGCACTGAAGAATGATCAAGTCCTCGAAGAGCACTGGTGACGTGCCCGGACCCATTCCTCCTTTTCCGATACCACCGAAAGACTTGCTCCAGAGCGGCTTGCCCTGCAGGTCGAACGCGTGCAGCCCACCGGACTCGAAAAACGCATAGACCGCGCGCCCATCAGTCACCATCGTCGAGGAGGCGTAGGTGTTCTTGCGATGACGGTTGTCGTACATCACGCCGTCGTAGACCGTGCGCTCCCACAACGGTTTGCCGTTTCGCGCGTCAAATGCCATCACCTTGAGCGTGTAGAGACGATCGGCGCCGACACTGTCGGGGTGGAGATAGCCGGGCTTGAGATCGTAGCCAAGGTGATCGATTGCCTTGTGCCCCTCAGGCGCTGGGCCGCCTTCGATCGATGTCGTCAGAAATACGGTGTCGCCCCAGACGACCGGCGATGAGTGGCCACGTCCGGGAACCGGCGTCTTCCACGCGATGTTGCGCTCGGCGGACCACTCCTCAGGGAAGCCGGTCGACGACGAGATGCCGAGGCCGTCCGGCCCACGCCATCCCGCCCAGTTCTTGCTCGCCGCTGCATCGTTTGCCGAGGATGCTGGCGTGACGACGTTCAGACTGAAAAAGGCAAGGACGCAGGCGGCTGGGATACTCCTGAACGCGTGCTTCACGTCGACACTCCTGTACGAGCCTCGCTAGCCGTCCCTTGCCTGTCTGAGGCGCAGCCTCGCTAGGATAACAGGCGTGGGCAAAGTTCGGCTCGACCGTGCGCTCTCCAAGCTCGGGATGGCGTCGAGGAGCGACGCTCGGCGTCTCATCGTCGAGGGCAGAGTCGCCGTCGGCGGGAGGGCCATCAAGGATCCCGCTCAGTTGGTGGTGCCCGAGTTAGCCGACATCAGAATCGACGGCGTGGCGCGGCCGCGGGCCCGATGGCGCACGATTGCCCTGCACAAACCACGCGGCACGGTCACAACCCGCCGCGATCCTCGAGGCCGGAAGACCGTGTTCGATCTGCTCGGCGACGATGCCGGCTCTCTCGTGGCAGTGGGTCGGCTCGATCTCGCGAGTTCCGGACTGTTAATTCTGACCACGGATACGCAGCTTGCAGCACGGCTGACCGATCCTGCCAACGCGATTGTTCGTCGCTACGTCGTCACCGCCCGCGGCGCGCTTAGCGATGAAGCAATCCAGAAGATGACTGCGGGCATTGACGGCCTGCAGGCAACCTCGATCGCGGTACTCAAGCGGTCGCGGCGCGAGACCCACCTGACGATCGAGCTGACCGAAGGTAAGAACCGCGAGATTCGCCGGCTTCTGAGCGCCGTGGGGCACGAAGTCACACGGCTGCTGCGTGTCTCTTTTGGACCGATTGAGCTTGGGACACTGCCGCCCGGCACGTGGCGCGAAGTTACGCGCCAGGAGATCGAACATGCCATCTCCGCTTCGGGCCGGATGGTGACAAGATAGTTGACCTGTGCACAGCGTGCGGCGGGCCGCCTGGCGGCCTTCAGTCCTTCTCGTCCTTCT
>Ga0075418_10000979_pt1 | contig 31458 bp, 26 predicted proteins | sample SoiMetdeltSBSDD2_FD_81776 | JGI IMG/M metagenome (GOLD analysis project Ga0075418, IMG submission 81776) | Bulk soil microbial communities from a Populus tree surrounding site in Tennessee, USA - Soil MetaG P. deltoides SBSDD2 | ecosystem: Environmental > Terrestrial > Soil > Tree plantation... | reverse complement strand
TCCCTGCCCATTATGGGGATAGCTTCCCGGGTCGAGCCCGTTCGAACCGAACGCACCACCTTCGGTCGTGTAGTACGCGCGCGAATGGGGCGCCGTCACAACCGGCGCCAGCGTGGAGACGATATGAAGCCTGGTCCCCGTTTCGTGCGCGTAATACCCGGCCAAATTGAGCGGATCGGTCCCGTTCAGTTTGTCGAGGATCTGCTGGGTTGTGCCGCCACCCAAAACCCCGTCCTCGGGGAACTGCACCGGGATAACGAGGAGTCGAAACGTCGTGTCCAGGACGGTGGGTTGCAGACGGAAGAACTCGAGCCCAACCGGGGGCACGCCGGGGGATTCGGGCGCGACGAGGGATCTCGGGGAGGGCGACTGGTTCTGGGCAAACCCAAACAGCCCCAGAACTCCCCCGATGGCGAGAATACGGGCAAACCGTTCCTTGCCATGGAGAAAGCGGGTTTTATTCATGCAGATCGGGAACCAGCCTCTGGACATCCGCCCGGCTTCAGGTGGTCTTTAATCGTACCCGAGGCTATTCCCCCGGGGCAACGCGGGTGATTAGTGGCGGAAGCTCCGGCGCCCGGTGAACACCATGGCCATTCCATGCTCGTCCGCTGCGGCGATGACCTCGGCATCCTTGACCGAGCCCCCCGGCTGGATGATCGCGGAGACGCCCGCTTTGGCCGCGGCATCGATCCCGTCACGGAAGGGAAAGAATGCATCGGAAGCGAGCACGCGCAGTCCGGGCGACACCTCGCCGCGGGTGGCTTTCTGTCCGGCCTGATCCACCGCATCCACGCGGCTGGTTTGACCTGATCCCAGACCCACGATGCCCTGCTCGTCCGCGATCACGATGGCGTTGGAACGCGCGTGCCGCACGATGACCCACGCGCGTTCGAGGGCGCGGGCTTCGCTCTCGGTGGGGGCCCGCTTAGTGACGGTTTTGCGTTCCGTGTCTCCCGCTTCCCCATCCGGCGTTTGCACGAGCCATCCCCCCGATACGGAGCGAATCTCGATCCCCAGAGGCGGAGCCGCGGGCGTCGCTTCGACGAGACGTAAGTTCTTCTTTCCTGCGAGGGCTCGTGCCGCGTCGGATTCAATGCGGGGGGCAATGATCACCTCGAGGAAGATCTCCCCCATCGCGATGGCGGCCGACTCCGTGAGCGGGCGATTCAGGGCCACGATCCCGCCAAACGCGCTCACCGGATCCGCGGCCAACGCGCGACGATACGCCCGCTCCATGTTGTCGTCGAAGCCGACGCCGCACGGGTTCAGGTGTTTCACCACCACCGCCGCGCCCTCCGTGAACGCGGAGACGAGCCCGTACGCCGCTTGCATGTCGAGATAGTTGTTGTAGGAGAGTTCTTTGCCTTGAATTTGCTTGAGGGCGGCCAGTCCGCTTGCCGGTAGGCCGGCGGGGCGATACAGGGCACCTTCCTGATGCGGATTCTCGCCATAGCGCAGCGCGCTCACTCGAACGAGCGGTACATCGAGCCGCTCCGGCAGCGTTTCGCCGTTCGTGCTCGTCTCGCGGCCAAGCCGTGCGGCGATGATGCCGTCGTACGCCGCGGTGCGGCGGAACACTTTGACCGCCAGTGCGCGAGAGGCCTCTGGAGTCATGCCCCCCTTCTGTAACGCCTCGATCACGATTGGATAATCACTCGGATCACAGACGGCCACAACGTGATCGCTGTTCTTGGCCGCGGCACGTAGCATCGTCGGTCCGCCGATGTCCACTTGTTTGATGAGGTCGGACCAGACCTTGCCCTGTTCCTCGGCCACCTTTTCGAAGGGATAGAGGTTCACCACCACGAGATCGATCAGCTCCACACCCAAGGAACGCGCCTCTTCGAGGTGTTTGGGATTCGAGCGATCGGCCAAGAGCCCGGCGTGGATTTTCGGATGCAATGTCTTCACTCGGCCGTCGAGGCATTCGGGGAATCCCGTCACCGAGGCCACGTCGCGCACGGTGACTCCCGATTCACGCAGGGCCATTGCCGTGCCGCCGGTCGAGAGCACGTCGACCTTGGCCTTGGCCAGCGCGTGGCCCAACGCATCGAGCCCTGTCTTGTCGGACACGCTGATCAAGGCGCGACGAATGACGATCATGACCAAGTCCCCCCCGTAAAGCGTAACGGCCGTTCCGGGTCCACCAGTCTGCGGTAGGCCTCGAGATAGCGTTCCGCAGTTGCGTTCACGATCTCCTGCGGCAGCACCGGTCCGGGGGGTGTCTTGTCCCAGTCGACCGTCTCGAGGTAATCCCGAACGTACTGCTTGTCGAATGAGTCTTGATTGCGTCCGGGCTCATATTGGTCGGCCGGCCAGAATCGCGAGGAATCCGGGGTGAGGACTTCGTCGATGAGCGCAATGCGGCCGTCGATGATTCCGAACTCGAACTTGGTGTCCGCAACGATGATGCCTCGCGTCGCACAGTATCCGGCGAGTTCCGAGTAGATCCGGAGGGACAGCGAACGCAATTGCGTTGCGTGCTCCGCACCGACAATGCTTTCCATCTGCTGGAAGTTGATGTTCTCGTCGTGTCCTTCTTCCGCCTTGGTGGACGGAGTAAAGATAGGTTCGGGAAGCTTGTCGCAAAGTCTGAGCCCGGGCGGCAACGCAACCCCGGAAACGGCCCCGGTGCGCTGGTAGTCCTTCCACCCCGACCCGACCAGGTAGCCTCGTACCACGCATTCCACATCCAGCCGCTTGGCCCGCCGCACGAGCAACGAGCGGTCCGCCAGCACATCGCTAAACGGTTGAAATTCCTTGGGGAAGTCCTTGGGATCCTTGGAAATATAGTGATGCGGAACCACACTCTGGAGCGCGTCGAACCACGCGACAGAGATCGCGGTAAGAATCTTGCCCTTCCCGGGGATGCCGCTGGGAAGGATCACGTCGAAGGCCGACAGCCGGTCGGTGGCCACCATCAGGAAGCGGTCCCCGAGATCGAACATCTCGCGCACCTTACCGCGGTGCGCGGGTTTGAGGGGGCCCAAGTCCAGCTTGGTAACCGGTGTTTCCTTGATCCAGCGTTCAATCATGTCGTGGTTGCCTCGTCGTAGAAATGAAGGCGCCGTCCATCGAGACGGTATTTGCGTTGGAGGAGCAAGTTGAGCGCGCGCACGTACAGGCCGTGTTCTTCCTCGAGAATGCGTGCGCTCAGGGATTCTACGGTGTCATTGGGCAGCACCGGCACGGGTTGTTGCAGAACGATCGGCCCCGTGTCGACGCCCTCGTTCACCAAATGCACCGTGCATCCGGCCACCCGCACTCCGTACTCCAGGGCTTGCCGTTGTGCGTCGAGCCCAAGAAAGGCCGGCAAGAGGGAGGGATGAATGTTGACAATGTGCCCGGCGTACGCGCCCAAGAGCTCCGGTCCCACGATGCGCATGAATCCCGCTAACGCGATCCATTCGACACCCATTCCACGTAGTGCGTCTACGTACTGCGCCTCCGCCTCGGGGGTGAGCCGTGCGCCCTTACGTCCGGGATCCAGATAACGGGCTGATACGTCGAACCGGCGGGCGATTTCAAGAACCGGCGCCTCGGGGCGGTCGGAGAGCACCAGGCCGACGCGTCCCTTGAGCCGGCCGTCCTGGGACGCGCGCAAGAGTGCCTCGCAGTTGGATCCACGGCCCGATGCCAGAACGCCGATGACGCTCAAATGCCTACCTGCCCCCGGAGAAAAGATCGATGCTAACAGAGCCGTACGCAGAGGGACAAGCTCAGGGAAGGACGAGTCGCGCTCGTGGTGGAAACGTACGTATTTCAGGAGTCGGACCGCGCCAGGTGAAGAGAATCGTGCCGTCGTGGGCCGTGGTAAAGACGCGAATCCCTTTTCCGCGCAGGCGATCGAGAACGTCGGCACTCGGGTGGTGAAACCGGTTCTGCTCCCCCACCGACACGACCGCCCACGCCGGATGGACGGCGTCCAGAAACGCATCGGAGCTTGACGTGTCACTGCCGTGGTGGGGCACTTTGAGCAACTGGGCGCGTATTTGACCCATCGCAGAGGCGCGCTCGGCCTCGGCCTCCGCATCGCCGGCAAACAGCATGGAGTGTTCCCCATCCTGGATGCGGAGCACGAGCGATGCCTCGTTGAGGTTGTCGGCGGCAGGCGGCATGCCTGATACCGTGCGAGCGGGATGCACGGCCACGATGCTGACCGACCGGCCGGCATGGAGGGTATCCCCCGCCGCCACCAGACACGGCCAGAGGTCATGCACGGCGAGCACGCTGTCGACGACCCCGGAGGTTCCCCCTGAGGCGCCCACTCCGGCATCGAAGACGCGCCGCACGGGAATGCCGCCGGCAAAGGACGCGATTGCGCCCACGTGATCCCGATGACGGTGGGAGACGATGCATCCATCGATCGTACGAATGCGCATCCAGCGCAAAAACGGCAACACCGACCGTCGCGCCGCATCCCCCGCCCCCCGATCGTCGCCCACATCAATGACCCAGACGGTTCCATCGCTCAGGCGGACCACCGCTGCGTCGCCTTGTCCCACATCCAAAAATGCAACCCAGGGCCCGGGCGGTGGCCGGCGTGGAACGGCAAAGAGCGCGCTGGTCACGAGCACCGCTCCGAGCGCGAAGAGGCGCACCCGCGGCGTTTGCCGCAATGCGACCGGCATCGAAAACCAAACCGCCAATGCAGCGAAGGGCAGTGCGGCGATCCAGGGTGACGGCATCGCAATGCCGGTCACGAACGGGATGTGCGCGGTGGCGCGGAGCGACAAGAGCAACGCCCCGCCTAACGCTCCCGCGGAATCCATGAATGGGTTGGCATGCCAGCCGGTGGCTTCGAAGAGAAGGCCGAAGAGCACGGCGGGCAAGAGCAATCCGGTGATCGGAACGGCGAGAAGGTTGGGAAGGATGGAGAGCGGAGACAGCGTGCCGAACGCCCCGAGAATGATGGGCAGCGTTCCCCACTGCGCACCCAGGTTGGCGATGACCGGAGCGAGAAGCCGGCCGCGCCCCTGCAAGATAGGTCCCGCCGCTTCGGCAACGAACAAGATTCCAGCCACTGCCCCCACAGAAAGCAGAAAACTCACCGACGTCAAAAAGGACGGTGATGCCCACAATAACCACGGCAGGACGAGCAGCATCCAGACCGGCGCAGACCGCGGCCGTCCGAGTGCGGCTCCAAGTGCCACCGCCAGTGCGGCCGCGGCCGCGCGTAACGCGGGAGCCACCCAGCTTGCGAGCGCGGCGTAGGCCCACGCAATGACACTCGCCCCCAGAATTCGAGGGGCTCGGGGGAGCGGACTCAGGCACAACGCAGCCAAGCCGGCCACCAGCGTGACATGAAATCCGCTCACCGCAATGACGTGCGAGGTACCGGTGCGCCGGAACAGGTCGCGTTCGTCGTCCGTGAGCGAACGCGTGCGTCCGAGGAGAATGGCGACCGCGAAGCGAGCTGGAAATCCGTGAAGCCGCGCTTCGATGCGCTCCACCATCCAGGCTCGGACACGCATGAAAAGCGCGGGAGGTCCGGGGCCCCACTCCGGGGAAAGGTTCCGGTTCACCAAAAGCGTGGCCGCGGTTTCGCGATCCTCCCACGCACCGGGCACGGTGCGTCCTCGATTGGGTTGGAGCTGGCCTGACACTCGAATCCATGAAGAGTGGGGCATGGCTCCCCACTCCGCCGGAGCAAGCACCCGCACCAAAACGGAGGAGCGAAGCCGGTGGCCATCCACGCGATACGTTTCCAGCCCCATGACAACGCTGCGCGACCCGGGTTCCCACGACACGATGCGTCCCGCGATGCGTGCGTTTTCGGAGGGCGGTAGAGCCACCGGAGAGTGCGTGCGAAGCGCTCCGGCGGCGATGCCGAGGAGTAGAACCCAAGGCGAGACGCGGAACGGAAACGCAGGCGCCCGCGCAATGAGCCCAAGGGCGAGAAGGGAGCCGCCTCCGATCGCCATCCAAAGCGAAGGCGACGCACGCGGTCCGAAGAGAAAACCGAGAACCAGTCCCAGTGATGTGCCGAGCCCGGTGGGACACGTCCATCCTCGCATCGTGACCCCAGGACGGGGGGTTTGGACGGAGGACTAGAAAACTATCGTGGCGCGTTCATTCTTGCACGGGTTAGCGATACAAGTCGACGATTTCCGAGCAGCCCTCTTTACCCGACACATCCTTGCCCGATGCGAACGCAAACGCGGGTTCACCGGGAAGGAGGAGACTCTTCGGAATCACGCCGATCCAGATCTGCGGATCGCTCGGAGACAAGGAGAGCGGCACCTGCACCGTCTCGGCCTGACGTGAGCGCACCATCTGCAAGAAGGCCTTTTCGATTGGCGCCCCCACGCCCACGATGCGCACCGGCACCACGATCGGACCATCAGGCTTCACCGTGGTCGGCTTTCCAATCTGCACCCCGAGCTCGGGATCCTGTGGATATTGTGCCTGCACGTAACGGGTGGAGCCCGATTCAACGCGGAGCACCTGGACGAGGACTGCTTGTCCGGGCTCTTCCACCGCCACGCTGTGGTACCCCGCTGGAATGTTGAGCTCGAGCGGGGTCGCTCCCCGATAGCGTCCATCGACGCGAACGGCGCGCGCTTGGGTTTCCACCATGCCGCTCTGCTCCATACGACGCGAGCGAACGATGAGACGGCCTTTTCCTTCGGGGGGCGGCGCCGGCACAGAGAGTGGAACGACCTCCCCCGATGACATGCGGCGCGCATCTTCATACAACAGATTGGGGCCGGAACGAAGCGACATGACGTGCCAGCCGGGAGCGATGCCGCCTATCGTTCCGGGAACGGCGCCGCGCGATTGGCCATCAACGTAGAGGGTGTCTCCGGAAAGAAGGGGCGACGGCTCGACCACGATCTCTCCGGACCACAATGGACGCAGGCTATCCGACGACGCCTGACTCAAGTCCGCTTGCCACCAGGTACCACTGGGACCGCGAATTTCCACCGAGCGCGCGGCATAGGGCACGGTGACGTGCGTCCACGCCCCCGCCACGTTTCCCGTCACCGGTTGGCCATCGACGAGGAGAGCGGCCCCCTCGGGAATCTGCCCCGAGATAGTGAGATCGCGCGTGGACGGCAACTCTACGGGCGCGCTTTCCGCGCGTGCGCGCGATCCTAGCGGAATCCATCCCAAATCCATGACGACGGTGACCAAGAGCGTGCACGTGAAACCGGCGGCCAGGCCCCAGAAGAATTTTCCGGAGCGCTGTGGAACCGCGGATTCCGTCAGCACCGGCGAAGACACGTCGGCGGGCGGGCGCTTCTTGCGTTTCTTGCTCATCGAGAGTCCCCCTCGTTCAATTCAGCCTTCACTTCCGCCGCTTCTACCGAATCGCCGGCCAGGGTCAAAAATCGCCGCCACGCACGCTTCGCTTTTTCCCGATCGCCACGCTCGCGATACAACTGTCCGAGATGGAAATGCGGCAAGGCCGATTGCGGGTCGAGTTCCGCGGCCCTGCGGTACGCCACCTCGGCCTGCGCGGCTCGATGCAATTGCTCCTCGGTTTGCCCCAGGCGAAGCCAGACATCCACCGATTCGAGCCCGGCGTCGACGACGCGCATGAACGAGGCGCGAGCACCCTCCCACTCGTGGAGTTCGTACAAGGTCTCCGCTTCCTGCATGCGCGCCACAACGTAGTTGGCGTTTTCCTTGAGCGCGGCGCGAAACGAACGCAGGGCGGCACGATTATCGCCGCGCGCGTGATCGAGCAGTCCCCTCTGATAATGAAGATCGGCATATCCGGGGGCGCGATCCAGACTTTGCCGGAGAGCCTCGTCGGCTTGCGCGAGATCTCCCGCCGCGCTCCAGAGGTACGCGAGCGCAATCCAGGGCTCCGGGCTGGCCGGTGAGGCGTCAGCGCCGCGCTGATAGGCAACTAGAGCCCCCGCCTCATCCGCGGCCAAATTGGCGAGAAACCCCTGCTGACACCAGGCCGCGCCCTGGTCGTACCAGAAGACCAGCATGGAATGCGCGTACGAGGACGCGTCTGCGTCACGCCCCAGCCGTGCCTCCCACGTGCTCGCGTCCTTCATGAGCGAATGTAATCCGGGGACGAAACTCAAGAGCCAATGCGGGAGGTCCGCCCGGGTATTGAGCGGGTTGACCCACTCCGGAAGCGGGTTTGGAAATGCGTTCCGCGAGGTGTCCCATGCCTTCTGTGCCTCCTCGGGGTGAGAGGTTCGCAGAAGAGCGATCCGCAACCGTACGAAATCGGGGCGACCTGAAATCTCCCGAGGAAGTCCGGCCCAGGACTCAACGGGAAACGCGGTCTCCTCGCAGAGGGCGAGAAATGCTTCCACGAACTCTCGACACCCTCGGGCCGGCCATGGCGCATCGGCGAGGCGGACCCGCGCTGCCGCTCCCTCCCCCAGGAGAGCAAGCGTCTGCACGTGATTCATGGCCGCCCAGGCATAGCGTGGATTGCGCTCCAGAGCCCTTTCGAACGCCGTTCGCGCCTCGACAAACCGTCCCATCGTGAGCAGCGTCAACCCCCAGCGGTTCTGAATGTCCGCCCACGTCGGATGCTGCTCGGCTTCGGATTCGAAGAGCCCAGCAATCTCCGTGCTCAATGCCGGCCAGTTTTCCGGAAGCACACTCATCGGGGTTTCCATCGCCAACCCACCTTGACCATATGGTCCATTTGAAAGACGACGTCCTTCACGCCAGGAATAGCACGAATGGATTTTTCGAGGCGCGTCATGGCCTCGAGTTCCTCGAGGCGATCGCGCGAGGGATCATTGCCTTGTCGAATGGTGAACGTGCGTACCGATCCCCGCAGATACACCACTGAATTCGTGACCCCGTATTCGATCTTGGACAGATCGATGTTCCGACGAACGAGGATCACTCGAATTTGGGCGTTAAGACGGTAGTCGGTTAAGGACACATTGACCCCTTTCCACGGCGTTATCGGCGATGGCCTGGGTGACTTGACCCAATTCGAGCCAAGGCAGGGGGAGGCGGTGGTTGACGAATGCCGTTCCCCGGATACAATTCAACGATGCAGACCCGGAAACTGGTCCTGCTCGCCATAACGGGCCTGGTAGGCTGCGCGCCGGCGGCAACGGTGGACACACATCCACCGCCCGTGGCGTCTGAGACGCCGCCCCACGCGCCGCCCGAAACGCGTGCGTCAACTATCGCGCCCCCCGCCCCCCTACCCAGCGGTCTCGATGAACGTCTCGATCAATGGGTGTTCGAATCACAGCCCCAGGATGTCGCTCAGATGGCTTCCCTGCTCGATGCCTACGCGCTCTCTCGCGTATTCACGCGTCTGGAGCGATGGGCGTCGCGGGATCAAGCGCACAAGCCAGATCCATGGTGGAAGGACGACGATTTCGACCACCCGCAGGTGAAGCGGTGGAAGAAAACGTTTCGCACGTCGAGTTATGAACGAAGTCTGCATGGCTGGATCGAAGATGCATCCCCGTATGCTCCGCATGTTCGGAAGATCCTCCAAGAGGAAGGCTTGCCGCCCGAACTGTGGGTACTGACGCTGCTCGAGAGTGGATTTCGGCCCGAAGCCCGGAGCACCTCGGCCGCGGTCGGTCCATGGCAGTTCCTCGCTCCCACCGCGCGCCATACCGGGTTGCTCTTGAGCGCCGACCGCGACGAGCGGCGGGACTGGGAAGAATCGACCCGCGCCGCGTGTCGCTATCTCAACGAACTTCGGGATGAATTCGGCAACGGGCTATTGGCCTTGGCCGCGTTCAACTGCGGTCCGTCCCGTGTGCACCGCGCACTGGCGGCAAGCCCCAAAGACAGTTTCTGGTCGCTCGATTTGCCGCAGGAGACGGAAAAGTACGTCCCGCGTACGCTGGCTCTGGCGAGCCTGGTTGGGACCGGAGAACACGATCCGTATCGTTTGGATCCCGACGAGGCGCTCCGGTACGAAACGATCACGCTGCCGCACCCCGTGTCCGTAGAATCCCTGGCGCGGGTGTGTGAAACGAGCACGTCCGAACTGCGGCGACTCAACCCCTCCTGGCTCCGTAGCGTCACACCCGGCGACGGACATCGGGTAGAGGCTCGGGTGCCCAAGGGCAAGCGCAAAGAGGTCCGCGAGGCGCTGGATGACGGCGATCTCGCCAAGCCCGTCGTGTCCGCGCAGCATCGCGTGCATCACGTCAAAGCGGGTGACACACTGTGGAGCATTGCCCACCGGTATGGAACGGCGCTCGATGCGCTGCGCCGCGCGAACGGTTTGAGCTCCAGCTCCCTGATCAAAGTCGGGCAAGTGCTGCGTATTCCGGGCTAGCGACTCCCGTAACTGGTTTCGAAACCAGCTTGCAACATGTCGAATCGGACGGGGTCCGTTCCTCCTCGGCTTAAAATTAAAGGAGAGTGAGCCATGCGGAAGACTATTGTCGGCGCCCAGGTTTCCATAGATGGCATCATGCAAGCGCCCGGTGGGCCGACCGAGGATCCGACCAAGGGCTTCAAGTTCGGCGGCTGGGCTATGCCGTATTTTGATGAGGTGGGCGGCGAAGAGATCGACCGTCTCTTCAAGAATTTCGACCTGTTGCTCGGCCGCAAGACCTACGAGATTTTCGCGGGGTACTGGCCCTACCAGAACGAAGACGCTCCCCATGGCGGCATCGCCAAGCAGTTCAACGCGATCAAGAAGTACGTGGTTTCCCGCTCAGGCGAAGTCGATACGAGCTGGACGGGCTCAGTGCTCCTGCGCGACATCGCCGACGTGAAGCGCCTGAAGCAGGAAGACGGCCAGAATCTCATCACCCAGGGCAGTACCGAACTCGTCCACGCGTTGCTCGCCAATGACCTGGTCGACGCTATGAGCGTCTTCACGGTGCCGGTGGTGCTTGGCGGCGGCAAAAAGCTATTCGCCGACGGCTCGGCGCCGCATTCGTTCAAGCTGACCAGGTCCCGCGTCTCTCCAAATGGCCTGATCGTCGGCCATTACGAGCGAGAGGGTGAGGTCAAGGTTGACACCACGCACTATTTCCGCAGCGAACGTGAGATGGCCCGCCAGGAGCGGATGAAGCGCGAGGGCTAAAGGTCTCCCGACGCCGTCGATTCGGTGAGAACCAGGGGCTGCTCGGAAAGAGCGCGACGCTAGCGCACGGCGCCCGCGGATAAACGCAAGGATGCGGGCAAGGAGCCGTCGACATACTCACCGTCCTCGACCGGCGTCCCGGACGGAATGCGCGCAAAGCCGCCTAGGCACACGTTCCGGCCCACGCGTGCTTCCGGTTCGACGATCACGGACTTCCCAATCAGGGTGAGGCCGTTCTGCAGAAGATCCGGAACGCGGCGATTGGGGGGTGCTGTGCCCTCGCCGCCGATCGAAGCACCACGTCCCACGCGCACGCGCTTGTCCAGGATCGTGCGCTCCACGCGCGCCCCCGCCTCGATACCGCATCCGTTCATCACGATGGACCCGCGCACGGTCGCCCCTTCTTCCACCACGACTCCAGGAAAGATAATGCTGTCCTCGACGTGCCCTCGCACCACCGCGCCGTTCGCGATGAGGCTTCGTACCACCCCGCCTTCCGAGGTCACGCGGGCCGGTGGCGCATCGACGCTGGGGGTGCGAATGGGCCACGAGGGGCGCGCCACCGCGTCGATGTGCGCGGGATCGAGCAGCTTCATGTTCGCTTCGTAAAACGCGTCGACCGTGCCGATGTCCTGCCAGTAGCCTTCGAACACGTGCGCTCCCACGTCCGCCACGCGAATGAGCCGGGGAAAGATGTTCTTACCGAAATCGTGCTCGGAGTCGGGATCCGCGGCGTCTTCCCGCAAGAGTCGCGTCAAAATGTCACGACGAAACACGTAGATCCCCATCGAGGCCCACTTCCCGCGAGGCTGGGCGGGCTTCTCTTCGAACCCGGCGATCTGCCAGTTCGCATCCGTTTCCACGACGCCGAACTGACGCGGATCCCGGTCCTCGAGCGGGGTGACGGCAACGGTGGCGGGAAACCGATGCTCCCGATGGAAACGGATGAGCGGGCGGTAGTCCATGGCGTAGACGTGATCCCCGGAAAGAATGAGCACGTCGGCAACGGAGGTTCGCTGGGCGATCTGAAGCAGGTTTCTGTAAACCGCGTCCGCGGTGCCGCGATACCACTCCCCCGTCTCCGCCTCCAGATAGGGCTGCAGGATCTGCAATCCGCCCAGGCTTCGATCCAGATCCCACGTGCGTCCCGTCGCCACGTGTTCGATCAAGGAGAGCGGCCGGTATTGGGTGAGGAGCGCGGCATCGAAGTAGCCGCTGTTAGCGAGATTGGAAAGCACGAAGTCGATGATGCGGTACTTGCCGCCGAAGGGAACGGCGGGCTTCGCGCGCTGTTCGGTGAGGATGGACAACCGGCTTCCGACCCCGCCGGCCAGAACCATGCTGTAAACGTCGCTCACAACCGGGCTCCCGCATCGAGAAGGGCGGTGACCGCCACCGGCACCACGCTCCCCGGAGCAACCTCCGCTCCGGGGTGGATCTCGGCGCCTTTGCCGATCACCGTGATCTCCGACCCCTCGACCAGCCTCCCCACCCGCGCGCCCGCACCGACGCTCACCTCCTTGTCGATTATCGCCCGTTCCACGACCGCGCCGTGACAAATGCGAGTGCCGTTCAAGATGATCGAGTCTCGCACGATTGCGCCACGGTCGACGTGCACGCCGGGAGAAATGATCGAGCGCTCCACGTTTCCCGCCACGCGCGCGCCGTTGGCGAACAAACTGCGTTCAACTCGGGCGGTGGGTTCGAACAAGGCCGGCACCATTTCTTCGCTTCGCGCATAAATACGCCACTCCGGATCGTAGAGATCGGGAGCAGGTGGATCTTCGAGTAAACGCTGGTGGGCCCGGTAGTATTCGCGAATCCCGCCGACGTCGTCCCAGTAGCCTTCGTAGAAGTACGTCCGCACACGGTCATCCTGACCCAAGCGCGGGCCCAGGACGTCGATGATGAGATCGGCGCCGCGCGTCTCGAGGAGGATGTCCTTCAAGAACGCGGTTTCGAAGAGATAAATGCCCATGAAAGCCCACGGCCACGCACTCGAACTCGGCTTCTCCGCGTAACTGAGGATTCGGCCTTCCGGATCGGTGTCCAGCATGCCGAAGCGAGACACTTCGCCATAAGGGACGCGTCCGGCGACCAGGGTCGCCTCGGCGCGCGACGCCCAGTGATGCTCGAGCACCCACGAGTAATCCATCTTGTAGACGAGATCCGCCGAGAGCACGAACACGCGCTCGGCCCCGGAGTTTTCGAGCACGTCCAGGTTCTGGCGCAATGCGTCCGCCGTTCCTTCGTACCAGCGCGCCCCTTCCTGCCGCACATAGGGCTGCAACACGGTCACGCCGCCGTCACGACGGTTCAAATCCCAAGGCTCGCCGCGCCCGACGTACGCAGCCAGGGAAAGCGGCGCGTACTGCGCTAGCACGGCGACGGTATAGAGCTCGGAGTTGACGCAGTTGGAGAGCGTGAAATCGATGAGACGGAACTTCCCGGCGAAGGGCACTGCGGCCACGGAACGGGTCTGAGCGAGCACCGACAATCCCGATGAGCGTCCGCCAGCCAGGGCAAACGCCATAACGCGTTTCATGCCTGGAGTCTCCCAGCCGGGAGCTAAATGCTCAAGCCCGGGCGGGAATTAAAAGCGGAAGAGCGCGCTCACCCGGTGCGTGCTGTCGAGCTCGTCGTGGCCCAGGTAGGCATAATCGGCCCCGAACTGCTTGTAGCGCACACCGGCCCCGGCGGTGAAGTTGCCGGCATCGGACCCGGCCCGAAGGGCGACGACGTTACGGAACCAGTACTCCGCCCCGGGAAGGGCGATGCCGGACACGTTTCCGGTGTGGAATTGTTCTTCCAGCCCTTCAAACGAGAAGCGGGAGTCGAACCCGATGAGGAGCTTGCCGTCCAAGGCATCGATGTTGTGCGAGGTATGGGCACCGATCGTCACCGAGGGACCGACCGTTTCCTGGCGTCCGGTGTCCCAGAAGAGCTGAGTGGTGGTGATGTCGGCCAGTCGGAGGCCGAGCGCCAGTTTCGGAGAGGCCTGGAAATGGAATCCCAGGTCGGCCCCGATACCAAAACTGGCCCCTTCATCGACCAGGGATTGACGCACCAGCTTTACGTTGACGCCCCCCGACCACCGGTCCCCAAAGCCGCGGGCGTAGGTCAAGAAAAGCGCGAGATCGTACGCGCTCTTTTGCTCGACGCGATTGGGATCGATGATGGGGTTACCGTTTTGATCCTCCCCCACCTTCGCGTCCTTGGTGACATTGATGTCGTCCACGCCGACGCGAATGAACGTGATGCCGAGCGCAGCGCGTGACGATGAGGTCTTCAGGGGAGCCACGAACGAGCCCATCTCCTGGTCGACCACGCCGCCAAACTGGCTAGCTCCCATCAGCATCGCTTCGCGATGTTCGAGCTGCACGAGCCCGGCGGGGTTCCAGTATGCCGCGCTCGCGTCATCCGCCACCGAAACGAACGCGCCGCCCATGCCGAGCGCGCGCGCTCCGACGCCGATCTTGAGAAATTCGGCGGCAAATTTATCGATGGCAAACGCGGGAGACGTGAAGGCCAGAAAAAGGGTGCAGAACAGAGCGGCGGTGACGACGGGAGTCGACGCAGGGGGGCGACGGTCTGACATGCGGTTAAGCCTCGCTCGGCCCCGGTTGCCTCGCTCCGGGGCTTAGGGCTGCGAGAGACGCTCGTCCACGAGGTCCTGCATCAATCGCCAGCCGATGTATTCTTCGATGAGCTGCTTGTCTTCTTTCTTGATGTCCGTGAACGCACAGGACAGATCGTACTCTCCTAGCACCGGCTGCGCTTCGCTTCGAACCACGACCCCGTTGCAGGAGATGACTTGAGTCTTCTTCCCTTTGCGTCCAAACGACGGCAAGAGGATGGTGAGACCCACTCGCGTTGCCGTTTCGAGCTGAGAGCGAACGCAGCAGTTGATGCCTCCGCTGGAGATGTTGACGCTCTCCGTTGTCATCGGCCGTTCGGCGGACGATCTCCCCGTGCGCTCCACCTGCATGGCCAATCGAGCGTTGATGCGGGGGTGCCTCCTCCGCTCCTTCGAGGCCTTCTTCAGCATCCTTCCTCCACACCGCCTGCTCCTCAGGGGATCGCGGCGCGTGCTGAAGGCAGGCCGGGGAAACCTACCTTCCAAGAACACTCGTAACGCTGGAGAGTTCCCCGCATTAACACAGAGGCCCCAGACCGGACGGGGCCTCTCTCTGCTCCAGCATGAAGATCACGGACGGGCCGTCTTCCAAGAACCATCCACCCCGTTGGGGGATCAAACTCCTCCATAAAGTAACACAGAAAAGGCGGGTTACAGCCTCCGGAGGCACCACGAAAACCGGCCCCAATGTGGGCGGACGCTAACACAAGGAATGGGGGTGCTACAACGCACCGACCCCACCCGCTGGGGCAGTTACCGCAGGCGGTATTCCAAATGGGGGCCCCAGGAGGCCCGGGCTTGCTCGTGGAGCAGGTGGTCGAGGAAATCCAAAAAAGGAATCCGGGGCCGCGCTCGATGGACAACCGGCGTTTCGGGGGCAACGCCCCCCATCGTCGCCGCCATGGCCACGGCATCTTGATAATTACCCAACCGATCGACCAGACCGGCATCCATCGCCTGCCGTCCGGTGAAGATTCGTCCGTCGGCGAGCGGCAACACATCGTCGCGCGAGAGCCCTCTATCCGCGACCACCGCGCTTACGAATTGGTCGTACACATCCGAGATGATGCTGTCGAATACGGCTTCCTCGTCTTCGGTGGGATTCCGACTGAAGCTACCCATGTCTTTCAACGGGCCGCTCTTGTATACGCGCCATTCCACACCGATCTTGTCGAGCAACGTCGCCGCGGTGGGATAGGTAAGGATGACGCCGATCGATCCCACCACCGCCCCCGGCGTGCACACGATGCTGTCCGCAGCCATGGCCGCATAATAGGCTCCCGAGGCCATCACCGAGCCCACGGACGCCACGACCGGCTTCTCGTCGGTGAGCCGCGCTACGGCGTCGTGTAGCTCTTGCGATGCCCCCACGTCGCCTCCGGGGCTGTCGACGCGCAGCACCACGGACTTGATCGAATCGTCACGGCGGACTTCTTCCAGCTCGTCGAGCAGATCGTGAACGTCCCCGATGGGTCCTTCGATTACCACCAAGCCAATGCGGCTGGAACCGCGCAGTCCAAACTCGGATCCTTGACCGAGTCCGCCCATGATCCAGGAGGCGAGAACAATCAGGACCAAGCTGCCGGTCAACAGAATGGCGCAACCGAGAGCGAGGCCTTGTGTGCGGGTGGCCAGTGGGAACACTCCAATCGTGAGACGGAAGTCACGCTAGCACCCTGTCAAAAGCAGTGTCAATCGAGGCCAACGCTGCCATAAAAGGAGAAAGGGCCGGCTTGTGAGCCGGCCCTTCCGAACGCCCCCGCTTCCGACGTGGTCCTGGAGATGAAACAGGCGTCTGGTGTTTACTCTCTTAGCAGGCCATCACGAACGGTGCAGGGTTTGCAACCTGTGTCCTGGTGCCGGTCCCGAAGGACCGCGTCTGCTACACACATATCGCAACCGCCGTGCCACCCCTCGTTACCGCGCATCCCGTGCCTGCGTTTGTAGGCCAAGCGGGCCGCACACAACGAGCTACGAAATCGCTTGCGACGGCCCGGTTCGGGGGGCGGAGCCACCCCGAACAGTTAATAGCCTTCAAACGGGTGGAAGTTACCTTTCAGTAGGGTGAAATTCCGCGTTTCGCCGTCCGCCCGCACAAATCAGGGCGCGGGAACCGCCAGGCCTTCGCGCACGAAGATGCGGAAGGTGCCGCCCTCTTGAGCGCCGCTCCAAATGAGAAGCAACCGGCCGTTGGGTTCGGAGAGGAGCGTGGGTGACTGGGACGCGGATTCGTCGGTGGTGAGCGCCGTGACGTCGCGATCCCAACCCGTTTCGGGAGTGATTTGACGGTAAAAAATATCCGGAGATCCGAAGCGAAAATCTTCCCATACAACATTGAGGCTTCGCCCCGCCCCGGCCACGATGACGGGACGCGCATGGTTGGTGACGTCGTAGGTGAATCGCTTGTCCTTCCCCCACCCCACTCCCGGGAGAAAACGCTTGTAGAAAACCTCGAACACATCGTTGTGTGTCGCCGAACGGCTATCGAGCCAAACCAGGTATACCGTCCCATCATCGAGCGCCTCGACGTACGGATGAACGGCGATAGAGTTCCCGTGCACGAGATCCTTGGGCGGTGGAATAGCCGAGCTCCCCGCATCCAATCGCGTGTAGAAGAGGTGCCAGATCTGGTCCGGAGTCGCGATCACGCGATCGCTCCAGAAGATGTGGATGCCGCCCAGCTGGTCGGTATCGATGGTCGGGTCCTGGGGCGAGGTTCCGCCCGAGCTCATCACGTCCGGGCCTCGCCAACCCGTATCCGATGTCCAGGTCGCGTGGAGGATGCGCTGGATCGAATTCCGGCCGTCCACCCAGACGACGTGCAGCTTGTCGAAACTGTCCACGCTCACCACCGGCGAGCGCGAAAAGCCCGTACTGGGCAACACGAAAGCGGAGGTGCTCCAGCTTCCGTTGGGCTCCCGAATCAGATGGGCGATGTCTTCCGTGGTGCCGTAGGCCTGTTCGTAGAGTATGTGTACGCGTCCCTGGTGGTCCACGACCACCGACGCATTGCGCGCGCTCACCGTGTCCGAAGAAATGGGAACGGGGGTTGACCACGTTCCGCTCGCGGTGCGGGATAAATACATGAGCTGCGACCGGCTGCTGGCAAGATTGTTTTGATACACAAGATGAACGGCGCCGTCCGCAGCAACGGCGGCGTTGCGGCTCGTCACCCCCAGCGTGGCATTGGCCAAGGGCGGAGAAATGGGGTCGAGACTCGTGTCCCACGTCGCGCCATGAATCGAAGAGGTTAGGGCGATCAGAAAAGAGATAACCAGCGGTGTGACGCGCGCGATCACGGGAGCACCACCAGTCGGAGGGTCGGCACTTGGGTTGGGGTGAGCCGCGCGAGATAGAGGCCCGGTGCTACCCGCACCCCCGATGCGTCGCGACGGTCCCACACCGCCGTGTGGTCCGAGCCGGCGGGTCCGTCATACACCCGGCGTCCGCCGATGTCGAAGATTTGAAGCCGTGCGCGTTCGGGCAACGTTCCCTGCCACGCAAATTGCGCCGCTCCTCGTACCGGGTTGGCCAGCACTCGCCACGACACCGGCGCGATCACCCGGGAACCCTCGACCACGAGCGGTCCCCAGTGACTCTTGGTGCCGTCGCGTTCCAGCCCTTCCATCCAGTAGCTGACGGGAAATTGCCAGGCGCCGGTTGAATCGATCGCGCTACCCAGGGCGCCGGGGGTCATCCATGCGCTCGACCACTCGGGGGCTTCCGGGCCTTGGCCACGAATCCATCGCACCGCGGCGGGGAACGGTTCCAAGAGCTCCCAGGTCAGCTCGACGCCATGTTCCGTCGCCACCCCGTGCGCCGACAGCACGCGCACCGGAACCATCTCTTGCTCGATCTTGACGTTGTCGATATGCCAGCCTTGACCGCTTCGTGTTCCCGCTTCGGAGAAGAACCGGAAGCGCACGCGCAAGGACCCCCGATAGGCGGACAGGTTGATGCGCTCGTGGATGAACCGTCCCTCCTCTATCCGCCCCGCGAACACCGGCCGATCCTTCCACTCGGGATGCGTGCCTCCGTAATACGTGTTGTAGCCACCCTCGGGAATGGCCAGCTGCCAGTCTCCGCCGTTGACCGAAATCTCCACCACACCCCCGGCCTGAATGATCGTGCTGTCGGGGCTCACGATGTCCACGAGCTGATCGAAGCTGAGGACGGCGTTGGGCGGCAAGAGCACGGTCGGGCTCACCAGCACGGCATCGCATCCGCGCAAAAATCCGTCCTGGAAGTAGCCGTGTTTGAAGCCGGAGGAGCCGTTCTGGCCGAAGCTCGGGCCATAGCTCCACTGATCGAACGCGGTGGGGCGTACCGGCTCGTGGGTCCATTCATGCTCGGTCGCTTCGAAATCGTCCGAGCGCCCGACCACTGTGCCGATGCCCAACGCGATGGGGATGTGCCGACCCGGCGCGTCCGCCCAGCTCAACGTGAGCTCGAGGCGAAGTCCGTATGGATCCGTGGGCAGACTTGACGCGATCCGCACGCGGAGGGGCTGGGCGGGCGTCACCGAAGAACCGGCGGGCACGTCCCCGAAGACCATGTCGTGATCGAGGAGCGTTCCCAACCCATCGACAGGCTCCGCGTGGAGCGTTAGCCCATTGGCCGGCATGCGATCCACCGAAATACGAGGCAGAAGACCGGCCAGCTCTCCCGGCTCGATGAGACCATCGCCGTTACCTTCCAGCTCTTCCATGGTCAGGTCGCTGAGCTCCACGAGCGGACCGGCCTGCACGCTCAAATCGACGGTCATCGCCCCCGCGGCATCGGGGCCGCGAACGTTGTATACGTGGACGTAGGTGTCCGCGCCTCGATAATCCATGCTCGAGGGCACCGTGTAGCGGCCGAACGCATCGCCGGCCGTATAGGGATCGCCAGGATCCCCGGATGACGCATCGTTGTAGAAGTTCTCGAGCTGGTACTTGCCGTCCGCCTGCTCGACCGCCACCTTGTAGTGCTCAGCATTGTTGTTCTTGGGCACGAAATCGTCGATGTGATAGATGAGCAGCCCTTCTCCCGGGAGCCCCGCGTCGATTCCCGCCTGGCGACGATTTTCGAGAAGGAAGTACTCGTTCGTTCCCCCACCTCCCCGCCACAGGCGATACACCAGACCGCTTTCCACCGAAGGCGTGATCACGACGTCCTTCATGTTGTTTTCAACGTAAACGACATCGGCGAACCCGAGTTTGACCTTGGACCACGCGTCGAAATCGGCGGGGGTCCGGCCGGCATCCTGGTTGACGCCTGCCGACATGATCGACCACCGTCCGGTTCCATAAGACTCCCCGCTCGTGTCATAGAGATCGGGAAGGCCGAGCAGATGACCCAGCTCGTGACAGATCACGCCGATGGTGGCGTTTTCCGGATTCATGGTGAAGTATCGCCCGAACACGCCGTCCACATGCATCGGCTGGGGGGTGAACCAGTAACAGCTGATGAAGTCGTTGGTGGTGATCCCTCCGAACTCACTGCCTTTTCCGGCGTGAATGACCACGATCCCATCCACGATCTCATCGTCGTCACCGGAGTCGGTAATGCCGTCCGGGCCATCGTTATCGAGGAGGGAGTAATTGATGTAAGGGTCGGCGAGCCAGAAGGCTTCCTCGGCCAGACGTTGCGTGTTGAACGGGTAATAGCCGATGCCGTAGTAGCCGGCCGAATAATCGTTCCGCTTTAGAGACAGTTTGAACCAGCCGCTCACCACCCCGTCCAGATGAAGGCGGCCGTGGGAGGAGCGATCGAAGAATTCGGCGACCGAAGTGAAGCCGTCGTCCTCCCGGGAAAAAATCAAATGCTCGTAATGGGACGGCGGATACGCGACACGATCGGCCGGATAATCGGGGAAATCCACCAGGACCACAGCAACATTGAAATCGGTGACGCCACCCTGAGCGCGCCGCGCGGCTTGGCCCTCCAAGGTAGCGGTGGGAACGTTGATCCCTTGCTGGGCCAGCATGGCGGGATCGGGGGCAAATCGCGGCTCCCCCGACGTTCTTCCCGACGAACTAGCGGTGTCCGTTGTGAAACAGGAGGTTGCCGTCAGGAGGGCAACACAGACGAGCGAGCCGGACTTGGAGACGCTCGCTCTCCGGCGCGAAATATCCATATGTGGGTCAACCGGCGGAGGCAGCGAGCCTCGGTAACATTCCAACCCCGTCCGAACATAAGTCTAGACTTGGACTTTGGAAGCGTCAACGTCCTTCTGTTTGCGGCGGGGCTCGTCGCGCCGATCCCCAGCGCCGGAGAGCCCAGGCTGCTCCCCCACCCAGTATCCCGCCGAATACCCAGCCTCCCAGCACATCGAGCGGATAGTGGACGCCAAGGTAGATCCGGCTCCACCCGACGAGCACGACCAGGATCGACATGGGGAGAGCTAGGGGTGGATACGATCCGACGAGGATTGCCGTTGCCGCCGCGGTATTGGCGGCATGGGTGGACGGGAATGACGCGTTGTGCGGGCAATAGGCGCCATGGGTTTTTACGTTGACCAGTCCCGACGCGGGCCAGCAGGGACGCGCGCGATAGAAAACCGGTTTGACCAGCTTCACCGATACTTGATCGCTGAGGGGAATGACGATCAAGAGCGCAAGGACGGTCATCCGTCCTTTCCATCCCCCTCGCCACACCATCCAGATCACCGCGATGACGACGATGGGTAGGAAGGCCTTGAAGTTTGAAAGGGTCTTCATGATGGGCGCCAGTGCGTCCCAACCAAGATCGTAATTCAGGAAATGAAACACCGCGACGTCGAGGCTCATGGTTCGAGCTCCCGGCCGAGCGATTCGAGCTCGGGAGTCTGGCGATCAGGGGGATGGGAGCGGAGAGATGCCAACGCTTCGTCGCGGCGCCCGAGCGTCAAAAGCGCACGCACTTCCCCCGCCCGCGCCGCGGCATTCCAGGGCTGCCGCATTACGAGGGCATGAAACCCTTGATAGGCCAGATCCGGATGGCCAAGATTTCCCAGCACCACCGCGGCATTGTAGAGGGTTTCCGGTTCTTCGCCCCCCACGCGTAACGCACGCCGAGCCAGGGAATCGGCTTCCGCGGGCCGGCCTTCCTGAAAATCGAGCGCGGCCAGGTTTCCCAGGGCTTTTGGATGATCCGGAGCGACCGCGAGTGCTTTCTCGAACGCCGCTCGCGCATCCATCCAGCGTTGTTCCTGGGCGTGGAGCACGCCGAGATTGTTCCAGCCATCGGCAAAGGCAGGGTTCTCCCGGACGGCGAGCTCGTATTCTTGACGGGCTTTGGTTGCGTCGCCGTTCGCCGCATAGAAAATGCCCAGCCGCAGATGGGATTCAGCCGTCGAGTGATGCGCTCGCAGCGATCCCAGATCGAGATGCATCGCCAGTAGAACGGCAGCCAGCGCCGCTCCGGCCAGGCAAAGCCGCCGCCACGAGCGCGCGCGCGCGAACACGACGACCTCGGACACCCCGACGCCCGCCCATCCGGCCAGAAGCGGCGTGGTCGAGGCGCGAAACCGACCGCACACGAAGAAGGCGGCGATCGCAAGCCACAACACGATCGGAACGGTGATCCACGCGAACGTCAAACGCCGGCGCGCGATGCCAAGCACGAAGCCGAGGATGGCCAGCGGTCCCAGCACCCCGAAGTCGAAAAGTACCGGCCAATGGAAGATGCGGGTGAGCCGCGAGAAGTAGTAGTAATCGTCGTTGTTCGGGATCTCATAAGAATCCCAAAACAGCGCGAGCTTCTTTGCTTGGAGGCGAAGGAAATCGCCGGGATGTTGTTGCGCCCAATCCATGGCCCGATGCATCCAGTAGGACGACACCTCCGATGGCCGAAGCGGGTGGCCCTTCGCGAGCGTGGCCAGCCGGTCAGCATCCTCGATACCTCCCGTCCACGTACGCCGAAATTCCGGAGCAACGGCGGACATCCCATCCGCCGCGGCGTTGTTGCCAAGGTAATAATTAAGCCCGCCCTGAGACGCAACTGGAACGACGTCATGGCCGACGATTGCGTTTCGCGCTAGTACCGGAGCCAAAACGAGGAGGATGGCACCCCAATAGAGGGCCAGCCTGGATAGGGATGCGTTTCTGAGCCGCCACACCACGTACACGCTGACCACTGGGACGAGGACGAGGATGTTGGGCCGGGCCAGCGCGGCGAGCCCCAAGAGCCCGCCGGCCAGACTCCAGGCGCGTTTGCGATCCATGCCGAGGGCTCGATCCAGCGCCCACGTCGCGGCGAGATTGAGCGGCGCCTCGAGCACGACGAGCAAGAGCTCTCCCTCGTAGTAGACGCCCGGCCCATAAGTCGCCTGCAAGAGCCCCGCCGTTACACCGGCCACGTGTCCGAAGCGCCGCCCAACCACCAGGGTGGTGAACGCGGCCGTGAACGAGCCGAGCACGAATTGCACGAGACGAACCAACGTGTACTCGGGACCGAAGAGCGCATAGAGAACGCCCAGGAAGTACGGGTAAAGCGGGGCGCGAAAGTACACGCCCGAACCGATCCAGTCCCCGGCGGCGAGGCGACGGGCCCACTGGTCGTGATAGAGGGCGTCCATCTGTGGATGGCCGAAAAACGGAGTGTGTCGGAGATCGGTGAGATAGCCGAGGCGCAGCACAAGAGCGAGCGCGAACACGATCCATACCCATGGATCGCGCCAGCCTCGCCCCATGGGTTCACCCCTGCTAAGCTCGGCCGGCATGCGATGGCAATGGATTGAAAGTGCCGATGGGCCCCTGCTTCATCTGGATGCCGAGCTTCCCGGAGTGGCCGATCTCGGTTTCATCGGGCGCACACGACCCGGAGCGAAGTTTCTGGAGAACCGCGCCGTGGTTCGCTTGGGACAAGTGCATGGGAACCACGTCGTGGACGTGACCGATCCGGGATCGATCCCGGCCACGGATGGGGCGCGCACGCGCTCTCCGGACGTGGTCCTTACCATACGGACGGCCGATTGCGTGCCGGCCGTCCTCGCCCACCCGGACGGCGTCGCACTCGTACACGCGGGGTGGCGTGGGTTGGCGGCCGACATTCTTGAGGAGAGCCTTTCGGGATTTCCGGATGCCGCATCGGTTCGAGTCGTTCTCGGACCGGCGATTGGCGTGTGCTGTTACGAAGTGGGCCCCGAGGTCGCGGCACAATTTCCCGCGGAAGCACTGCGTCCCGGCCCGCGCGAACGCCCTCACCTGGATTTGTTCCATGCCGCGACCCTGCGGCTCGTCGAACGCGGGGTGCCTCGGCGCTCGATCGTGACGGCGCCCTTCTGCACGCGCTGTCACCAGCACCTCCTCGCTTCGGCTCGAGGATCGCAAGGCGGACCGGAGCGCATTATTGCTTTCGCCAGTTATCGCTCCCCGACTGCTCGTCAGGCGCCGTAGGCGCGGAGGTATTCGGGAACGACGCGGTCGGCATGATAGAGCTCCCGGCTGCGCTTCTGACCGGCTTCGCCCTGCGCGTGGGCAAGCTCCGGATCCCGAAAGAGACGGCTTACCGCATCCGACATTCCCTCGACGTCATCCGGGGCGCGCAGAAAGCCGCACTCCCCTTCCACGACAACCTCGGATGGCCCACCCACGTTCGTCACCACCACCGGAACGCCGGCCGCCATCGCTTCCAACGCCGAGAGGCCGAAGCTCTCGTGAAGCGAGGGAAGAATGAACACGTCGGCAAGGGGAAAGATGTCTTCCACGAATTCCTGGTTGCCGAGGAATGAGACGTCGTTTTCCAGGCCCCGTTCCTGAACGAGTCGCTCGACCGGAATCCGTTCCGGGCCGTCGCCGACAAATAAGAGGCGCGCCGGAAACTCGCGGCGGATGCGCGCGAAGACCTCCACCACCGTCTTCACGTTCTTGACCGGCCGGAAGTTGGAAATGTGCAGGAGAATCTTTTCCTCCGGCCGTGCGAACTGAGCACGGCGTTCCGGCTCGCGCCGAGGGCAGAATGCCTCCGTATCCACGAAGTTCGGAATAACCTCGATGGCCCGCCCGGGATCGAAGATCCGAATGGTCTCGTCGCGCAACCAACGACTGACCGAGGTGACGACGTCCGATTCCTGAATGGAGAACCGCGTCACCGCGAAGAACGACGGGGCCTGGCCCACCAGGGTGATATCGGTGCCGTGCAGTGTGGTCACCGTGCGGATCCGCCGGGAACGCAGCATCTTCTGGGCGAGATACGTGCTGGCGGCGTGCGGCATGGCGTAATGCGCGTGCAGCACATCCAAGTGGTGCGCTTCGGCCACTTCGGCCATCTTGGCGGCCAGGGAGAGGCAGTACGGCGGGTATAGAAATACGGGGTAATTCTCCGGGCGCACTTCGTGGAAGTAGATGTTCCGTTCGAAGGACCGTAGTCGCACCGGAATGCTGGAGGTGATGAAGTGGATTTCATGCCCGCGGCGAGCCAGTTGCTTGCCAAGCTCCGTGGCCACCACACCGCTTCCGCCCTCGGTTGGATAACACGTGATCCCGATCTTCATCACGCATCCTCCGGAATCAAGGACAGTGCTTGCGACACCGCAACCGGCCCGCGATCCAGGAACGCTTCTCCGAAGGTCGCTCCGATCAAACTGCCGAAGTAGCGATCCCGTGCTTCGATGCTGCCCAAGAATCCGGGATCGGAAATGGGGGTCACCAGCGGATCACCGTCCCGCCGGTGAAACTGGCTCCCGAACGCCGCCAGCGCATTCCGCTTTACCGGGTACGTGCCGGTTACATCGACGATCAAGCTGGGTAGAAACGGCCGGCGGCCCATGGCAAAGAGAAGGCGTTTGGGACGGTAGGACTCACGATCGCCGCTCCCGAACCGTTTGAGGCCGGAAAAATAAATGGCGCGGCGGACGAGCTCCGCGCCTTCGCGATGATCGGGATGGTCGTCCTCGCCATGCGCGGCGATCACCAGTCGCGGTCGAAGGCGCCGGATTTCGTTCACCAGCGATTCGATCTGGTCTTCATCGAGGGCACGCACCCCCGTGTCGGGCAAATGCAGGCACCGCCGCTTCGCGCCGAGAATCCGGGCGGCGTTTCGCGCCTCCTCGGCCCGGATTTCCGCCGATCCGCGCGTTCCCCGCTCGCCCAGGGTGAGATCGAGCAGAACCACCTCTTTCCCGGCCGCAGTGAGTTGGGCCACGGTTCCGCCGGCGGCGAGCTCCATGTCGTCCGGATGGGGACCGATCGCAAGCACGTCACACACGCGTTGCCTCCAGTACTCGCGGGGCGGGCCGTCCTTCGCTCCAGGCCACCACGTGATCGCCAGCCGCATCCGCCAAGACCGAGGAGGCGTCCGGACCGAAGAAGAGGCGGAGCATGGCGCCCGAAATGCCGCGTTCCTGCGGCCCTCTTCGGGGGCGCAAGAACTCGGCGAGATGTCGAAGGCGTGGGTCCGATCGATACAACTCGCGCCGGCCCCGGCGCTCCAGAGTTTCATCGAGCCGCTTGAGCTCGAAATCGATCTTGCGCCGCGCGCTCCCCAGCGTCTCCGCGGAGTCCTGTTCGTTACCCAAGAGCGCCTCCAAGCGGGTGATGGCGGTCTCCAGTTGATGCCGTAACGCGGTCAGCGTGGGAACCGCGTCGGCGGGCACGTGAGCCTGTGCCCGTTCGGTGATCCATGCTTCCGGATCGAGGAACGCCCGTTCGCGATCGGCGGAGGGGACGAGGTCGTGGGGCAACACCGTTGCGCTGAGACGCGGCACACGTACAGGTTCGGGGATCCCGAGCGCGGCGTACACGGGATGCAGTTGTTTGAGATACGCCGCTTCAGCGTTTCCCACCACGTGGGCCACCGATCCCAGGAGATGATCCTGAAGCGGAGCGCGAAGGAGCACGGAGGGAGCGAGGCGAGCCGGTTCGACCTTCAATACGTCGCTCACCTCCTGTTCCCAGCTTGCCGGTTCGACGGGGCGCCGTCGTTCACCGTCCAGGATGAAAAGGCCGTTGGATGCCGACGCTTCGTCGAGCGGCGATGCCGATCCTCGATCTTGTCCGCGGGCGACCACGTCCAGTGTGAGTTGACGGTGCCGGGGCAGATATCGTTCCCACAGGCCTTGACCACCCAAGCGTAGTTCTGGCCAGCGTCCATCCAAGGGCAGAAGACCTCGAGCGCCGAACATCGACATAAGAGCACGGGCGAACCGTGCCCCGAGTTCGTACGTCTCCGTGGACGGTCCGAGGTCCCCGAGATCGTCTCCCCATTGCTCGACCACCGCGCGCGCCTCCGGCGGATCGGTCAAACGCGCCGAGCCCACCCAGTGACGGGCCGGCACCGCGGCGTCGAAGCGATGCCGGTACAGGCGCAGGTCGCGCCCCGGCAACGCGCCCCATCCGATCTCGCCCCAATCCGTGTCCTCGGTTTGCATCCAGAACACGGAAACGGCCGGGATCTGGTCGCGCGCGGCAATATGCTCGGCCAGCGCAATCGCGGTGGCGGCCTTGTACAACGTATAGAGAGGACCCCCCCAGGGGCCCGGCTGCTGGCCCGTGACCACGATGCGCGTACGGGGATCATCCAGCGCCTGCCATGCCTCCATGACGCGCGACGGCGCGTTCCAGACCCCAAGCGATGCCTCCCAGCGACTCAAGAGTTCACGGCTCAAGTGGCGGGGCCGGGCGGTCTGAAGCGTGTCCTTGGCTTTGGAGAGGGCTTCGGTCATGCGGCGGTTCGCTCGGCAACGATGATGAGCCGCGGCGAACCCGGAGTCCACGGCTCTCCATTGTAGTTCCCCAGACTCGTGAGCTCGTTCCACGACGCGGCATGGAGCATGTCCAGGAGATCAGCCCGTTCGTAGAGCGAGACCTCTTCATGAAAGGCGGCGATGGGTTCTCCCGTGGGGTCCGAGACTTGAATGTCTTTGATCACGACGTCACCATCGGATCGTGATACGAGCGTGCGGTGTTCCCGCACGACGTGATCCTCCACCGAGCGCTCGGAGAAGGGTTTCAAGCACGAACGCACGTCGGGCGGGTTGGCTACGTCGAGCACCATGCGCCCTCCCGCCGCTACCACGCGCGCGAACTCCGAGAGAAGCGCTTCGTGCGCACTCCGCCGTCCGAAGTAACCGAAGCTGGTAAAGAACGAGAAGAGTCCGGTGAAGCCACGGTCGGCAAAGGGAAGCTCGCGCATGTCGCCACGCACCAGGTGCGGGTGTAACGACGGCGGGGCGTTCGCCAAAAGAGCGGCGGAACGATCGAGACCTACTGCGGGTACACCCCGCCCGATCAGGATCTCCAGATGACGTCCCACTCCGCACGCCACGTCCAGCATGCGACCTCCTCGAGGCAACCACGGATCCAGGGCTTGAAAAGTGCGAGCGGCTTCCTCACGGCCCCGATGTGCGTAGAGCTTGAGGTACCACGGTCCGAATGCATCGTCGAACCAGGCCATGATTCAATGACGCTAGCACGACCCCGGGCCCGGTTCCAACGCCGTCCGGATCAATCCATCTCGCACGGCACAAAAAGGCCCCGGAGCATGGACCGGCTCCGGGGCGGCAAACACGTCAGCGGGCGAGAACGTCTTCAATCTTTTTCTGGATTTGATCCTTCGGTACCGCCGCCCGAATCACATCGACCACCTGACCATTCTTGAAGAACAACAAGGTCGGTATGGAACGAACGTTGAACTGGGAAGCCACCCGCGGGTTTTCGTCCACGTTCACCTTCCCCACCTGGATCTTGCCCTGGAAGTCCCCGGCCAGCTCTTCGACCAGGGGGGCAATGAAGCGGCAAGGGCCGCACCAAGGCGCCCAGAAATCGACCATTACCGGAATAGCCGAGCTTTCCACCGTGCTCGCGAAGTTCGCATCCGTGAGCTCCATCAAATTCTTTCCCATTCCAGCCCAAGCTCCTTCCTTTACAGACATAGTCAGAATCCCTTACCCCCGCCGCTCCCACCTGTGTCTTCGTCTTTGGCGGTTCCGGAGAGCAGCAAAAACGCAACCGCTCCGACCACAATCGCGCCGCCGGCAAGCAAGAGTCCCGACGGACCACCGTTCGCCTTGTCGGCCTCGACTTGGGTCACGTCACCCCACGGGACCCGCACTTCCTCGTACCGATTGGTAACGCTCTCGCGACTCTCCGCGCCGGCACCCATGGCTTCTGTCGATGTGTGACGCACGGTGCCAACCAGCCAATCGTCTTCCAGGTGCAGGGCGATGAATTCGAGTTTGCGGCCGTCGCGCGTGGACACGTGATACGTCTCGGCCTGAGGCGGCTCGGCGAGATCTTCGCGGTCCAGCTTCGTGGTTCCCGCGCACCCCATAGAACATGCGTAAGCGAGCGCGAGAATCGTGGCAACCGGGCGTCGAATAGAAACCGTCATCGAGCTTCCTGACCAGCCCACAATGCTATCAGAACGACGGCCCGCGCCCCAAGAGAGGGTTAATCCGTGAATCAACAAAAAGGGGGTCGGGGAGAACGGAGGTCACAGCCCGACCTGTCGCTAAGGAGGTCCCAAACACAGCGTCGGACTGCCGCTGCCTCGTCCTCGACGTCTCCCCCGACCCCGAAAGACTCGAAAGTAATTTATGCACGTTCCTGGTGAACGTCAATTCCAACTCATTCTGGACGGGATCCTTTTTGCCGGGTTGGAATCCTAAATTCCACGCCCAGGCTCAATTCCAAGGCATCTACCGTAAATTGCTCGGTGAGATTCCCCCCCCCGCGCTTCTCGGTAAAGAAGGTGTCTCGGACGTTTGTGCGGATGGCAAAACGTGGGTTGAGAACGAACATGACGCCGCCGCCCAAGTGAAACGAGGTGTGGTTATCGTCCAGCGATCCCGGTCCCCCGCTTCGGAGCACGGTCCCTGCCCCAAGATCGAGGAAGGGGTAGATCCGGGTCGAGGTCAGGGATTGGAAGTGGACGAGAAGGGACACCGCGAACTCGGATACGCGCAGGCTTTCCGAAGGGCCGATCCCACCGGTTAGGACCGCATTGTTGGTGCCGGTCAGACCGACGAGCTCGGCCGAGAACGCTTGAGTGAATGCATACCCGGCGCGTCCGCCATACATGAAGTTCCAACTATTCTCGAACTGGAGGTCGGGGTACGCATCATCGTCCCAGTGCCAAGCGCCGCCGGTGGGGCTGAAATACACATACGAGCCGTCTGAAGGACGAGACGCGCATAGGAAGACCGCGATCAGTGTCAAAGCGACTGCTGCGAGTCTCCCACGCATAATACCTCCGGGTTCGCGCGGACGCTTCAGGGTAGTCGCACCACCCGCGCGGATCGCCTCAAGGGTCCCACTCGAGCCTCCATCCAGTAAACCCCCGCCCGCACCATCCGTCCCTGGTCATCCCGTCCATCCCAGCGAACCGTGATTTGACCGCTGTCTCCTAGAATCCGTCGTATCGCACGTCCGGCTGCATCGTAAATCCGAAGCTCCAAGCGTCCCGCACTGGCCGAAGCGGAGAGCGTTATGGCGCAGCTCGAGTGAAATGGATTGGGATAGGGTGCGCCGAAACGGATTGCCCCCGTCTCGTGCCACGAGACCTCGCCCCAGAGCTTGCTCTGTCCCGTGCGCGTCGTCGCCCAGAGCCGATAATCCCAGTAGGGCGAGGCTTCGAGTTCATCCCATGTGTGCCCGCCGGGTCCGGTGAAACGCGCCCGCTCTTGCCACACGTCGCCATGCCGGCGCGATTCGAGCCAAAAAGCCGCTTCATCCCGACCCTGCCACTCGAGATGCGGGCGCCCGTTTGCATTCGTGGTGACATGAAGCGCACCGGGGGACACGGGAACGAAACCAGCCACGAGCGCCGCGACGTCGAGTTTTCCGTAACCTGCGGCAGAGGTCCAGGGGGCCGCGGCATGCTCATCGTGACGGGCGGCATTCTTGAGCGCGGTGCGGGCTCCCGCCGGATCAAGGGTGGCGTTCTCTTCCAGCGCCAGCGCGAGCGCCCCGGACACATGGGGTGCGGCCATGCTCGTTCCCAAGTACACGAAGTGTTCACGATCCGGTTGCACGGTGCGATCGAAGCGATAGAGCTGGGCGAATGCGGGCGTGATCTGGGCGCTACGAGCCGAAGCAATCACGAATCCCGGAGCAGCGATCTCTGGCTTCTCCCGCCCGTCCCGCGTGGGACCGCGGCTCGAAAAAAACGTGATTCGGCCGGGCTCGGTAAGCTCGACCGGACTCACCGACGTGCAGCGCGTTTGCCCCAAAGAATCCGGCCAACACGGCTTGGTGTTCCACGCGCCGACCGTGAGAACGCCCCGTGCCGTCCCCGGAGCGGCGATCTCGTTGCCGGGTGCGTAACCGTCTAGCCAATAGGGCGCGTTGCCTCCCACGTCGCGAATCGACGTGAGGGGAAGCCACAGGTTCACGTCCCCCCCGCTCCCCCCCTGATCGGTGAACACGAGTCGCCATTCTCCGGTCGCCGGAGCCACGGCGGCTTGTCCGTCGGTGGTGTCGGGATCGACGTTGCTGACCACCATGGCAACTTCGATTTGGGATGGTTCGGGTGGATAGGCCGCTTGATCGAGGAAGAGCGTGCCTTGGCCGGTTAGCGCGTCGGCGCTGAGGCTCCCCTGGCCGTAGGGTCCGAACCGATGGCCGTTCGGCGTGACGACGGTGATCTCGAACTCGCCGCTCGCGTCGTAGAACGCATCGACCGAGAAAAATAGGAGCGCGTTCGGCGGGGCCGTATACGGACCCACAAAAACCGACGCCGAGTCCCGCCCTCCTGCACTCACGTGAAGCGCGGCATGAATCCGGTCGACGCCGTCATTCCCCGCCGCCGCGACGACGAGCTTGCCCGGGCCGACCAGCGCATCGATCCCCGTCTCGAGGGGTGTCGAGCCATCATGAGGCCCGAATTGGTTTCCAAGCGAGAGGTTCACCACCGCGGG
>Ga0075418_10000978_pt1 | contig 31461 bp, 34 predicted proteins | sample SoiMetdeltSBSDD2_FD_81776 | JGI IMG/M metagenome (GOLD analysis project Ga0075418, IMG submission 81776) | Bulk soil microbial communities from a Populus tree surrounding site in Tennessee, USA - Soil MetaG P. deltoides SBSDD2 | ecosystem: Environmental > Terrestrial > Soil > Tree plantation... | reverse complement strand
GGCTGATTCTCCTTGGGTTGCGGACGGTTTTCTGTGTTTCTGGGATCAGATTGCCGCCGGTGCCTGGCGGTGGGTCAGGGTTGGAGGTCACCAGTCCCAAGGCCCAAAGTCCCATCACGACAAGGCATGGTGCGCCGTCCTGATAGGACCCGAAAACCAGAACGGGCACTCGCTACTGCGGCAGAACGGAGACGCCGGCTCACGCGAACGTGTGGGAGAACGCCTACCTCATTCTCCCGGATTGGCTGGTGTGAACTGCAGGGGAGTCACCCGCCGCTGGAGTGTAAGGCGGCGTGCGGCTTCTGTAGCTAGACACCGTGTCTCAAACCGTTGCCACGCTAGGACAATGTCCTCTAGCCAAACCATCGCACGCAGCTCTGCGCAACCGCCATCTAAAATGGCCGGTGACGCAACGCTTGCAGTAGAGCCCGCCTCCACGTTCGTCACTTGGACGACCGCCAGACACGGCAGGGCCGACCACGGCATAGAACTTGACGTGTCCGGACGAGGGACGATAATCCCGACGTGGACCTAGATGTGCTGGCTCGGCTGATCGGCCCGCCGCCCCGGGATACGCCGCCGGTCGACTGGACCGCGTTGCAGGAGACGCTGGGATTACAACTACCGGACGACTTCAAGTCGTTCGCCGGCGCCTACGGTCCGATCGACTTGGGCGAGTTCCTCTGGGTATGGTCCCCGGCGGGGGCGCAGGCACGGTTCGACTACGGCACGCATCGATGGTTGCGCGCCCTGCGCGACGCGGATCCGGCCAGCTACCCGTACACGTTCTGGCCAGAGCCCGGCGGACTGCTGATGTGGGGCCAGTCTCGCCTGTCGCACCACTTCTTCTGGGACACCTCCGCCTCCACCGACCCGCGGCATTGGCCGACGATGCTTTATTCGTACCTGTCGCCGGCGCCCGGGATGCCGGGGGCGGGTGTCTACAGTGGACCGTCGTGGCGGCGAATCGAGCGGTCGATGACCGACATCGTGGCTGCGCTTGTGGGCGGCGACAGCGGGTCAGAGCTTGGCCTCGACTTCACTCCGCTGCCCGCCCGCTACGGGCAGGACCAGAGGGCCGACGGTACGCAGGGTCGGCTCGGCGCGTCCGGACCACCGGCCACACCGGCGCCCGATGCCGTCGAGCGGATCGCGGCGGCGCTCGGCGTGGCTGGGCCGGCGCGGCCGCCTGAATGGTCGGGCGAGCAGGTGCCCGACGACTACCGGGCGTTGATTGACCGGATCGGTCCGGGCACGCTTGGCGGTCGGTTGTTGCTGCACGCCCCGGGCGCGCCCGGCGGGTTCGAGATGGCCACCGAGCACGCCCGCGCGGCCGCGACCGTTGGCGCCCCGGCCGCGGTGCACCCTGAGCCGGGCGGGCTGAGACTGTGGGGCCGGTTCACCACCGGCGAAACCTGTTGGTGGGTACCGGCGTGGTATGACGCCGACGGCTGGCCGGTGGTGATCTGCGCGGCCGATGGAATGGGCTGGCAACGCATAGACCTGACCGCGACCGGGTTCATCGCCGAGTGGCTGGCCGGGCGGATGGACTTACCGGTGCTCGCACTGCAGGCCCTGCCCGCCAACCCGTCGCATCGGCCCGCCACTGAGCAGCCGCCGGCCCCGCCACCACCTTCCACCCGGCAACGTGATCCGCTGGCCGAACTGGCCACGCTGCTCGGCCCACCCGATAGCGACACCATCGCCGACTGGTCAACTGACGAGCGGAGCCTCGGCACCCGGCTACCGGCCGACCTCAAACGCCTGCACGCGGCGTACCCCGAACTGTTCTTCGCCAGCATCTCCCTCTTGGAGCCAGGGCAGCTAGTCCGCTACCACGACGCCATCTCCGAGTTCGCGCTCGACGACCGGCCCGCCTACCCGAGCCCCGGCGGCCTGCTCTACTGCGGCGGAACCGAAAATCGCGACAGTCTGTGGTGGGACACCACCGACCCCGACCCGGACGCCTGGCCGGTCGTGGTGGAAATAGCGGGGGAGTTCAGCCCGTTCCCCGGCAACCTGACCCAGCTTCTGGTCCACACGCTCACCGGTCGACCGCCAAGGCTCGCGACGGGCACGGTCAGCGCACCACCGCGCCGGCCGCGTTGACCAGCCCAACCCGTACCCGGACACCGACCTGATTTGAACTTGAGCTGGCGGGCAAGCCTGTCTCGGACCGCTGAGCGGCGTCGCGCGGCTCACTGGTCGCCGCGTGCGGTAGGCCCTACGTCGCCTTGGGGCGGGGCCTAAGACCCTGGTTGGCCCTGTACAGCGGCGTGAAAGTGAGGATAGACCTCGTCGAGACAAGGAGCCCGGGATGAAGAAGTGGACAGTCGGCGATGTCATGACCCGCGACGTCGTGACCGTGGGGGAGCGGACGCGGTACCTGGAAATAACCCGACTGCTCGCCGAAAGCGGCATCAGCGCGGTGCCGGTGCTTGACCACGCCGGGCGGGTGGTCGGTGTCGTGTCCGAGGCCGACCTGCTGCACAAGGTCGAGTTCGCCGGCTCGGACACGACCAAACCCCTGTGGCAGCGGCCATCACAGCGGGCGGCGCGGGTGAAGTCCGTGGCGGACACCGCTTCACGGTTGATGACAAGCCCGGCCGTGACGATCGAACCCGAGGCCGATCTGGCTCAGGCCGCCAAGCTGATGCACCAGCACGACATCAAGCGGCTGCCGGTGGTGGACTCCGGCGGCCGGCTGGTGGGTATCGTCTCGCGCACCGACCTGCTCCGTGTGTACCTGCGTACGGACTCCCAGATCCGCGATGAGATCGTCGATGGGGTGGTGAAGCGGACCCTGTGGATCGACCCGGTTGCGGTCGAGGTCGACGTCATCGACGGTCGGGTGGCATTGCGCGGAAGGCTGGACCGGCGAAGCACCGCAACACTTCTGGTGCGTCTGGTGACCGCCGTGCCCGGTGTGATCGAAGTGAGCGACGAGCTGCGATGGGAGTACGACGACGACCCGGAGACTGCCGCGGGCTACTACCGCTCGCACCCGTTCACCGCGACGTGATGTTCGCTCACGGCAGGCGGGTGGGGTGGCGATCCCGGCGACGAAGCGTGCGATCGCCTGTCGCTTGGTGCCCGGCGTTGGGCAGGGTCGAAAGTCATTGGTGCGGCGTGTGTTTAGCCCTGTTGATCCACGCGGGCGGTGCTCTGCGCGCCGCCGCGGACGCCGAAGCGGTCCCTCAGGTGCCGACCGGGGTGATCAGACCGTAGTGCCCGTCGAAGCGGCGGTATAGCACCCGCCCTCGACCCGAAGCCGGGTCGGCGTAGAACACGAACGGCCAACCGGTCAGGTTCAACCGCTCGATGGCCTCCGGTAGGCTCAGCCGCGCGGCCGGGTACGGGCTGGTGGTCATCGCGGCCGCGGCGCGCCATGAATGGCCGGGTTCAGGTTTGGCCTGCGCCAGCTGGTATCCCGTGGGGCTGGAGCGGTACACGATGCTGTCCTGGCCCGATTCGAGATCGGTGAAAAGCTGGAAATGGTACCCCATCAGCTCCATGTCCTCGATAGCCTCGTCGGGCGTACACAGCTCCAGTTCGAAAGCCTTGTGCCGCAACACCTTCCGCTCTTCAATCGGGCGCGGCCGGTAGTCCGGCTGGTGGATCTGCTCATACCTGTGGCGCCAGCCGTGCGCCGTGGTCGGCGGCGTCTGGCCGCGGCCGGCCTCCCAGTGCTGTTCCAGCCGCGACATGCGGTGGCGCAACACGTCGGCGAGCAGATCGATGGCTTCCTGCGCGGTTGCCGCGGCGACCTGTGCCCGGATACGCCGGCCGTCGAAGTGCGCCGAGGCTTGCGCGGTGACCGGCGGCTGCACCGCCGGGTCGCCGTGAAGGGTCACCCGGACCCGGGCGTGCCGCAGCTGAAGATCGGTGTAGCGCGCCAGGCCGACGATCATGTCGTGCGCATGCCGGCGCACCGCGGGTGGGATATCTCCCCGTAACACGACATCCAGGTCCGTTCGGGCAGCCACGTCCCGAGTCACCATCGCCGTCTCCTTCCCCACGCTCCCTTACAGTGTCCCCGACGAGATGATCAGTTGCGTAGGGCGCAATTCCCGCCACGCCAGGGACTTTCGGCACTTTCGAGGATTCGGGCCGCCGGTCCGTCCGTGGACGTCAGCGTGGGTGCGGGCAAACGGCCACACCACGCACGCGGATGCGTTGGCCTGGCTGGTATCCAGCCGCATCTGCCAGTGGCCGAGCTGTGCCGAAGTTATGCCGGTTGATCGCCGGAGGTAGACTGTATATAGTGCGCATGTACAGTAAGGACGATTGGGGATCGCCGGCGCATGCGGATCGTGGTGGTGAACTCCGGTGAGCCCATCTACCGGCAGATCGAGCAGCAGGTGGCCAGGGCCGTGCTCGCCGGCGAGCTGCGTGACGGCGACCCTTTGCCGTCGATCCGGCAGCTGGCGCGGGATCTGCGGGTGAGTGTCATCACGACGACCAGGGCCTACACGGAGTTGGAGCAGCACGGGTTCATCACCACCGTGCCCGGCAAGGGCTGTTTCGCCAGGAAACCGGATCCGGCGCAGGCGCACGACCAGCTGCGTGGCGAGGTCAACGGACACCTGCGCGAGGCGGTCGCGGCGGCGCGGCTGGCGGGCATGTCCGCGGCGGATCTCGTCGGCATGCTCGAGCGCGTCTTGAGGGAGGACGACCATGGCTGACGCGCTACGCGTCATGGGGTTGTGCAAGAGCTATCCGGGGTTCGCGCTGACGGAGGTGTCGTTTAGCCTGCCCGAGGGCTACATCATGGGCTTCGTCGGGCGCAACGGCGCTGGCAAGACCACGACGATCAAGTGCGTCCTGGACATGCTGGCCCGCGACGGCGGGCACATCGAGGTGCTCGGCCACGACGCCATCGATGACCAGGTCACGGTGAAGCAGGACCTTGGGGTGGTCTTCGACCAGCCCTTCTATCCGCCGGAATGGAAGGTCGCGCAAGTGGGGCAGGCGCTGCGGCCGTTCTACGCCCGGTGGGACGAGGCGCTGTTTCACCGCCACATCGACCGGTTCGGCCTGCCGGCTGGCAAGAGGGTACGCGAGCTGTCGCGGGGCATGGGCATGAAACTGATGCTGGCGGCGGCGCTGTCGCACCACGCCCGGCTGCTCATCCTCGACGAGCCGACTTCCGGGCTCGATCCGGTGGCCCGCGACGACGTGCTCGACGTGCTCGCCGACCTCATCTCCGGCGGCGGCGTGTCGGTCCTGTTCTCCACCCACATCACCGCGGACCTGGAACGCATCGCCGACTATATTACCTTCATCGATGCGGGTCGGGTCGTCTTCACCGGCGCGAAGGACGACCTGGCCGACGCCTACCGGATGATCCACGGCGGACCGGGGCAGGCGACCGACCAGGTACGCCGCCGGGCGATCGGCCTGCGTTCGACCGAGGTGGGCTTCTCCGCGCTGGTCCGCTCCGCGGACAGGGCCGGCCTGCCGCCGGGCATCACCGACCAGGCACCGAGCATCGACGACGTTCTCATCCACATCGCACGGCAAGGAGACGCCCGATGACCGGTCTGCTCAACGCCATCAGACTGGACCACCGGATCATGCGAGCGCGCTATCCGATGCTGCTGCTCCTGCTCGCGATCGGCGTGGCGGTCGGCACACTGAGTGCTTCACCCCTGACGACGATCGTGCTCGTTACCCTCATCACCGCCCCGATCGGCGGGTCCTACTTTGCCGTCGTCGAAACCAGCCGCCTGGACCACCTCTACGGCACCCTGCCACTCAAGCGAGCGACTGCAGAGGCCGGCATCTATGTCCACACGGCCCTGCTCGTCGCCGCCAACGGCCTGCTCGCCGGCCTGGCAGCCTTCGGCATCGACATACTCCAGCACCTGCACGTCGATGGCGGAAGCGTCGCGGTCACGTTCGCGCTTGCATACCTGGGCGCCTGCGTCTATCTCGCGTTGCTCTATCCGCTGTACCTCGCGGTGCCGTTTTCCAAGGTGTACATACTTACCAACGTCCCTTTCTATGTCGTGGCCGTCGGCCTGATATACGTCGCCAAACGAACCGACTGGCTGCGCGGCCTTGCCCCGATCGCCGACTTCTACCAGCACCACCCCGGCGGCGCCTGCGCACTCACCATCGCCGCCGGCCTGGCCCTGCTCGCCATCTCGTGGGCCGGAGGCCACGCCGCCGCGAACGCGGCCCGGCGACGATGACCGTTGCCTCTACGCCGAACAACGGCTTCAGCACCGGATTGCCGAGATCCGCCATCACTTCCCATTGATCGCCAACTGGCTGGCGCGACGATCCTAAAGGTACCCACAGAGGCTGTCACGCAACGAGCATGGGAGGTCTCGTCATTACTTGGTACCCGCATCTCGTGGCGCCGAGGCATATCCGGTAAGAAACCTCACGCCAGAACGGGCTGAATCTCGCCAAGATCCCATCCACTGTCCTTGGGAAACAGACCGTGCTCGGACGGCCAGAAGACTTGGAGCGCCTTCACTCGATGCTGGCCGTAGTGATATCCGGCGGCCAGGAGGTATACGCGAGTATTCGCGCGGGACACCTGGCCGATCAGACAGGTTAATACGCGGTCGCCGTTGGCGAGGTCATATCGCCGCCCGACCTCCAGGTCCTCGGCGAGTGACTGCTGCGCGAGTTTGTTCAGGATGACACTACCGATCTCGTGCGAGAGCCCGACGATGACCAGCTCTGGCAGGCCGGCCTCGATCAGGCCCACGGTGTAGCTGAACGGTGGCTCGGTCGCCGTATGTAAGACGCTCTGTACGGCCCAACCGTGCTCGGCGATGAGCCTGCGTATGTGCGCCGCGTGCTGCTCGCGTTGTCGTCGTGAAACCATCGATGACTCCCTGCTCGAACGCGAACCTCTTCGGAAGCAGCCGGATACTGCGCCGCATAGCACCTGTCACGGTACGGAGGGGGTCTGACAGCGTGGCGCGCCATCGAGCCGCCGATCATTGACTTCTCCTGGGACGGCACGCTCGCCGTCATGGTTGAGCACGTCAGCAGCCGCCTTTCGCGGACGGCCGAAGACGGCTCCCGTGAAGGGCGGCAAGGCGTCTATGCCGGAGAGACCGTCTACCGGCGGGATGCCGAGGGGTCGTGCATACCGCTGAGATCCGCGGCCGGACAGGAGTGGAACGCCAATGGAACGCCTTGCTGGCAAAGGAGGGATTGCCATGTCAATTTGGCGGTATGCGAGAGTCTGGTGCACCTTCGCCTCCGGGCTCCTGATGGTGGCGAGCCTGCTGGTGGTGGGCGCCAGACCGGCTCGCGCAGACCAGACCCTGGACTGGGTCATCTGCGTGAGCGCCAACTCGTCGTCGTCGGGTTCGCTGTCGGCGACAACGAACCCGACGACATGGCTGGGGGATACCGGCCTGTCGTGGGCGGCGGCGAACCTGGACCCGCACTGCCTCAATGTGCCGCTCGGGTTGATCGGGCCGGGCTTCGCCCAGACCATCCCGCCGTCGCAGCGCAGCGGCAACACCTGGGTCACACCCATGTTTTCCGGCACGTGGATCCTGCGGCTGGGCGGTCTGGGCAACTCGCTGGGTACCAAGGATCTGGCGACGCTCGACATCACGGTCAACACGCCCGGTCCGCTGACCGGCGGCGAGACCGAAGTCTTCATCACCGACAACAGCATCGCCCAGCGCAGGACCTTCGTGTCGGCGGTGCAGACGCAGAACGTGACGGCGCGCATCGCCGGCGATGTCAACCTCGACCTCAGCGGCCTGAGCAACGTGCGCATTGCTTCCGGAGTGCGGATCATCGGCGACCGCACGGTCTTCGCCGCCGGGCCGCGCCTGTTCACCACGACGTTTCCGAGCAAGCTTTTCACGATCGGCGACCCGGACACGGCCAGCGACAACGTTCGCATCACCGGGATCCGGCTCGACGGAGGGGCCAGTGCCAACCCGTTCGACTCGGTCGGCATGTCCGGCGCCGCCGGCATCTCGGTCTTCTCCAGCGTCGACGTGGAGATTGACCACAACGAGGTCTACCGGTGGCGCGGCTCGGGGATAGGGGTGTTCGACGGTGACACCGTGGGTCGTAACATCCTCAACCGCGACAACGCCACCGAGGTGTCGATACACGACAACTACATCCACCACAACCAGCATCCCAGCAGCAACGTGTGCGGCAGCGGCCCGCTCGACGGCGGCGGTCACTCGGCCGGCTACGGCGTCCTGATCTCGGGGGGCGCCTACGCCTTGGTGGAGCGCAACGTCTTCGACGGCAACCGGCACGCCATCGCCGGAGACGGCAGCCAGGGCTCCGGCTACCTGTTCTACCGCAACCTGATCCTGACCGGGGGCGGGGAGCACTTCCGCTGCGTCGACCTCGATCCCAGCTGGACATGGGTGATCAACCCGTTCTGGGTGCCGGTGGCGCTCATATTCACCGACGACGGGATCTACCACACCCACGCCATCGACATGCACGGCGTCGGCACCTGCCCCGGTCTGGGATTCTTCCCACGTGGCGACCACAACTGCGGTGCCGCCGGGGAGTACATGGACATCGAGTACAACACCATCCTTTACACCAACGGCAACGGCATCCATCTGCGTGGCACTCCCACAGTGCGGATGGACGTGAAGTTCAACTGGTTCGCCCACGAGGAGCAGTGGGGTGGCATCGGCGGCGGGAACCTTCCCTTCACCCCCGGTGCGATGGTGCAGAACGAGTCCGGGCTTGTCGACTTCGGCAACGCCTACGGGGTGAACCACTTCAACGAGCGGAAGTTCTGCGACTTCGACGGCGACGGCACCAACGACCCGCTCATCGCCACCGGCGTGACGTGGTGGTACCAGTCCAGCGCCGTGGGCCGGTGGGTTTACCTGCACCAGTCACCCACCCTCATAGCCAACATCTCGGTGGCCGATGTCAACGGCGACGGCTACTGCGACGCCACAGCCGGCGGCCAGACCGTCTTCGCGACGCCGACGGTCCTGCGGGTGAACGCGGTGGCCGATCGGAGCACCGTCGTGGGCTCGCCCACGCCCGGCGGCGGCTGGGTGCAGTTCACGCTCTCGCGCGGGACCGGCCCGGTCACCTGGTCGGCCGGCGGGCTGCCATCCGGTGTCACGCTCAACCCCACCACCGGCGTGCTGACCGGCGCACCGACCCAGTCGGGGACACATCGGGTCCGGTACACCGCCACCGACCAGTTCGGCAACACGTCCACAAGGGTTTTCACCTGGACCATCACCCCGATGGCGGTGCAGCCCTTCGCCAACCGCAATGACCCCGTGGGAGCCAGCGGCTTCTGGGGGCAGTTCGCGGTGTCCAGCGGGACCGCGCCGTTCACCTGGTCGGCGAACGGGATCCCGCCCGGTGTCACGCTCAACCCGGCGACCGGCGCCCTGACGGGGACGCTGACCCAGACCGGGATTCACATCGTCAGCTACAGAGCCACCGACCAGTTCGGCAACTTCGCCACCGGAGTGTTCCAGTGGACGGTCGCCATACCGGTGCCCAACGTCAACGGGATGTCGTGGTGGTCGGCGGTCTCGGCGCTGGAGGGGGCAGGGCTGACGGTCGTCCAGGGCGGCACGATTCCTACGGACGCCATCGACGCCGCGGGGACGGTGTTCTCGCAGACGCCCTCGCCCGGCACGCACGAGATGCCAGGAACCCAAGTGAGCCTTACCCTTTGGCGTTTCGAACCCAACCAGTGCGGTGAGTTCGCGTGCTGAGTGGATCGACGACCGTGGGCAACACATCAACCAAGCGCACATTCTTGATGGGCGGGACAGCGTAAGGCGGTCACCGATCTACAAGATCGCAGCCAGCCAGCTTGATTAGAGCGGAGATCGAAAAGAACAAGAGGAGTCGGACAACGACTCCTCTTTTCGTACAACAGTGCGGGTTGTGGGCCTGACGCACCAGAATGCGAAAATGATCATGCCGGTCGTCGGCCGGGCTCAGTCGGTGAGAATGGCTGGGTCTACCGCTTGAGGGCTCGATACCGGCGGAGCAGCTCGGTGATCCGCCGGTAGTCCTTGTCTGCGTTGAGTTCGCGCAGGAGATCGTCGGGGCACAGCTCGTAGAGGTCACCCCACCATCGCTGTGCCCTGTTGTCCCAGATGCGATAGCCGCCAGGTACTCCTCTGGCGACATAGCGTCGTCTCGTCATCACGTCGATCGTGCCTGCCCAATCACGGCACGGCCAACCGGTTTCTGTCGCGACGTCGCGTGCTGATGCGCAGCGGTACAGGTAGTGGATGTCAGGAGTAGGCGATAGCCTCACCGGACAGGTGATGAGATGGCCAGGGAAAGGGCATGATGAAGCTTCTCCTTACGGACTCAGGCATCAAGAACGCGAGCATCCATGCCGCGCTGGTCGACCTGCTGGGCAAGCCGATTGCCGAGTCCAGCGCCTTGTTCATTCCGACCGCGCTGTACGCCCAGCCGGGCGGTGCCGTCCAGGCATGCCGCGTGATCAGCGGACGAGAAGACAGAGCGCCTATGGCCCAATTGGGTTGGAAGTCCTTGGGGGTACTGGAGCTCACTGCGCTGCCCAGCGTCGGTGAACAGCTTTGGGTCCCTATGGTCCGTGAGGCTGACGCCTTGCTGGTCGAGGGCGGCGATCCCATGTATCTGTGCTATTGGATGCGCGAGTCCGGCTTGGCGGACCTCTTGCCTACGCTGCGCGATACGATCTATGTGGGACTCAGTGCCGGGAGCATGGTGATAACCCCCAACATCGGGCAGGACTTCGTCCGCTGGAACCCGCCCGGGGGTGGCGACAAGACGCTGGGATTAGTCGATTTCGCGATCTTTCCACACCTGGATTACCCAGGCATGCCAGACAATTCCATGGCCAACGCCGAAAAGTGGGCCGCCACGATGCCGGCGCGGGCGTACGCGATAGACGGTGAGACGGCCATCAAAGTGATCGATGGAAATGTCGAAGTCGTCTCCGAAGGGCACTGGAAACTGTTCAACCCTTAACAACAAGGCCTACTGAGCGTCACGTCAGGCGACCGCGCCACGGATAACGCTCGGCCTCAGGGACTGCCCTGGGGGAGGGTTGCGTACTCAAGTAGTTTATCTGTTATAGTACTCGACGTGCCCGAGATACCTAACAGCGATACCTTGCAGACGAGCGAAGCGTTCGCCGCCGACCTCCTGCGTGGGCATACCGACACGATCGTGCTGGCGGTGCTGAGCCAAGGCGAGAGCTACGGCTTCGAAATCTTCAAGACGATCCGGGATGCCACCGGCGGCGCGTACGAGATCAAAGAGGCGACGCTGTACGCCAGCTACCGGCGCCTGCTCAACGACGGCCTCGTCGAGGCCTTCTGGGGTGATGAGACACAGGGCGGCCGTCGCAAGTACTACCGCATCACCGACGCGGGGCGAGCCGTCTACCACGACAACGTCCAGGCCTGGGAGATCACCCGGGGCCTGGTCGACTCCCTGCTCGATCTCGGCAAGCCTGCCGGTACGGGCAACACACGACCGGGAAGGCAACGGCGATGACCGACAACAGTTTGGCGATCCACCGCCTCCTCGACGAGGCGTTCACCGGCATCGACATGACCCCCGAAACCCGAGACCTCAAGGAGGAGATGCGCGCCAACCTGGTGGCTCGCGTGGCCGAGCTGACACAGTCCGGTGTGGACGGTGAATCCGCGGCGCGCCGGGCGATCGCGGAGCTGGGCGACATCGGCTCGATTGTCGGCAAGACCAGCACCGCACCGGTGCCGCCGTGGGCCGGCCATCGCGTGCGACCCCGGCCCGCGTTCGTGGTGCGCACCCTGATGTGGTCACTGCTGGGGGCGGCGGCGCTGGCGGTCGTGGTGTGGTCGGTACTCGACGCCGAGGTCGCGGGTAGCTGGCAGGCGGCCGCGATCGCGGTGCTGGCCGTGGTCGGCGGCATCATCGTGGCCGACGCGCTGCGCCAGGAGACCACCACCAGCTATCGGCTGCCGGCCCGCCGCGCGCAGGCCTACGGCGCGGCCACGGTGCTGGGGCTGGCCGGTGCGGGCTGCGTGGCCGCCGCCAGTCCGGATTGGACGGTGGGGTGGCTGGTAGCCGCCGCGGCGATGCTGATCGCCGCCGCGGCGGCATTCACCTACCTGGGCGTGACGCAGACCAACCGGCACAAGCCGTGGGTGGTCCGGATGCAGCACGAGCATGAGCTGGGCGACGTGTTCGTCGGCGACCCGGCCGCCGCGGCCCGGTTCGGCATGTACACCGCGGCCATCTGGCTGACCACGATCGCCGGGTTCGCCGTGCTGGCCCTCACGGTCGGCTGGGCGTGGTCGTGGCTGGCCCTGCTCGGCGGTCTGCTGCTCATGCTGATCACCATGGCGCGCACCATGTTCCGCTCGCACAGGCCCCACCCGCACCCCACCGTACAAAGCTAATCCCTGGCACACAACGAGATAGGCCGTGGACGCCGGTAACCGGTGCCCACGGCCTTCGATGTCACAAGCCGCATCTTCGAAGTGCAGCCTGCCCGACGAGCCACACTCGAGCTGGGCGGCGACGCACGGTCGACGATGACGGTTGGCCCCAGCCACAGCCTCAGTCCGGGCCGGAGACCACGGTCCGGCCGTTGAGATGCTCGAAGCCCTCCTTGACCAGGGTGCGCAGCACGTCGGTGTCCACATCGGAGAGCCGCTTGATGTAGAGGCACGCCTTGCTGGTCGTGTGTGGACCCAACCGGGCCAGCAGTTCGGCGTGCTGGTCGTACCCCTCGGAGATGTAGAGGGTCAGGGCCTGTTTGCGGGGGGAGAAGCTGACCGCCGGCCAGTCGGCCTCGCGGCCCGACGCGTACCGGTAGTGGTACTGGCCGAATCCGACGATGCGCGGCCCCCACATGACCGGCTCCAGGCCGGTCACCTCACGCATCAGGTCACAGACCTCCTCGGCGTCCGACCGGCGCCGCGGGTCGGCCACCATGGCGAGGAATTCGGCCACGCTCGCGTCGGTGCGGGTCGTCTTCGGCTCGTTCGCCATGCGGCCAGCATAGCCGTCTCACGAGTCGTAGCGGCGCATCGTGCCGGTGCGGACGTGGCGGTCGAGGTGGGCGCCCCACCGGCTACAGGGTCAGCACAGCGACCCGGACGGGCCGGCCGGGTCGCGACGCCGAAAGAACCGATCCTTATTCCTGACTGGACTCGTGGATCTGACTGGATCCTGTGAACGGGTCAGTGGACCGGTGACCCGGGGATCCAGTTGCCGCCGCATCCGCATCGGCGAAGGGCTCTGGACGGCGCAGAGCCGGTGCGCGATCGCCGGTAGCTGCTCGCCGACCGCCAGTGCGGCCGCCGCTGCGGCGCAGGCATTGGCTACCTGATGGGCGCCTGATTGCCGCAGGCGTACCGGTTGCCACATGCCGGCGTAGCCGAGCGAGAACGACGGCCGGTCAAGCCGGTCAAGGCAAACGTCGCGCCAGGTCACGTCGCCGCGCACCCCGAAGGTGAGCACCCGCGCCGGTGTGGGCATCGCGGTCACCCGCGGGTCGTCGGCGTTGAGGACAGCGACGCCATCACCGGGCAGCGCCGCGGGCAGTTCGCCTTTGGCCGCCGCGGTCAGCTCCAGCGAACCGAATGCGCCCACATGCGCCGACCCGACCGCCAGGACCGTGCCGACGTGCGGCGGCGCGATGTCACACAGGTAGGAAAGGTGCCCGACGCCCCGCGCGCCCATCTCCAGTACCAGGAAATCGTTGTCAGCCTTGAGTTGCACTGCCGTAAGCGGCACACCGAGCTCGTTGTTCTGGTTGCCCGATGTGGCTACCGCGCCGGGCAGCAGGGGCCGCAAGGTAGTCCTTGGTGGTGGTCTTGCCGTGCGATCCGGTCACGGCCAGCGCAGTCGGCGCGACCGCCGCGATCACATGCCGCGCCAGCCGGCCCAGGGCCACCATAGGTCGGGTACGACAACGGTCGGGCGGCACGTGGGACGCGAGCCGAGGACCGCGTGGGCATGGGCGGCGAAGGAATGCCCGTCGACCCGCTCGCCCGCGATGGCCACGAACAGGCCCTCGCTGTGCGGAGACCGGCTGTCCAGGTAGGCGGGACCGGTGACCACGACCGTGGGATCACCGCACACGGTGCCCCCGGTGACGGCGGCGATCTGGGCAAGGCTCAGCGGGATCATGGCTCGATCCTGTGCGGGCCATGGCCCGACGGCCTCCCACTACGCGGCTAAAGTGTTTGGCTGCCAGCTCACGCACCTGTCGGTCAGGCCAGTGTCCGAGGCCCGTCCGCTGCGTGGACCAGTCGCATTCTTGGCAGTCGCCTTGGACTCGCCGATCTTTGCCACGGCCTTTGGCGATTATCTTGACAAGATGGTCAGTCTCAGGCTCGTTTGATCGGTCGTATGCCTGGTCATGCTGGTCGGCGGCGATCACCTCAGCCGGGTCAGAATCCCCGCTTCGTCGGCGGCGCCGCCACGCCCGGATGAGCACGGCGGCGGGCCAGGCAGTCACTAGCACGATTGGCGGAACGATGACCATCGCCATAAAGACGTCCTGCATCCCACTCCAGTCGCCAACGATCTCGTGGAGGAAGCCGAGGACGGGGAGGACGGCGCAGAAGCTGATAAGGACGATGACTCCTGCTCCGGTGCTGTCAGTGCCAAGGGTTGTCGCCGCGAAGAGGATGAACACGATGGCGGTGAAGATGATGAGGCCTATAGGTATCAGCAGGATCAGCGATTGCGGCTCGAAGTTGTCCGGTTGGCTGATCACCATGACGTGAATGGTAAATGGTCATGTCCAGCCGCGCCTCCTTGATCGATCTTGAAGCGCCTGCCACTGCGGTACCGAGCCAAAGGCGGCCTTGACGGCCGAGCCGGTGCCGAAGCGGCGGCCGCAGGGCCGCGCCGGGTGATGGCGTTGATGCCGATGACCCGGCAGGCCGCAGGCATTGCGTCATGACCGGGCGTAGTCACGGCCTGGCCGCGTCGAGCGAAGGCCATCGGTCAGCGGCCCACGCGGGCCAGCTGGGCCAACCTGGTGGCGGACCCGGAATTGTTCGGCCGCCTCGTAGTTCGGCGGTATCAGGGGCCTGAAATTGCTTGCGCCATTTATCGATGTCGGATTCGGACATCGGGAAGGTGGTGTGCGGTGCGGTTGCCTGCCGGTGTGCGATCCGGGCGAGCTGGATGTCGGTGTCGATGGGCAGGTATACCACTTGGCAGGAGGCCCCGGCCGATGCCGCCAGCCAACGCAGTGCCGATCGTTCGTCGCGCCCCCACAGCCCGAAGTCGAGCACCACGTTGGTACCAAAATGCAGAGCTTGCAGGGCTAGAGAGATGAGCAGCCCTTCCAGCAAGTCCCGCTTGCCAGCAGGCTGCGACCCGTCGAACAGGCAGATCATCCATTCGTCCGGGGTCAGCCGCAGCGCCCGATGGGCCGCAGCGAGCTGTTTGGCCCGCGTGGTCTTTCCGGCGCCCGGCAACCCGACCATCAGGAACAGCTTCGCGGATTCGGGCATCTCGCACGGGTCAACGAAGGGATTTTGGTGTGACGGACCGAAGTGCGGCGACACAGACTTGCCCCCCGGGGAGCACGCAGGATGATCCGGCAGCACAGCCAGAAAAGCGAGTTAGCTGCCGGCTGGACACCGATGCGGCGGTACGCCCGACACTGACCCCGGCGGGACAGGCAATGAGGCCGCGGTTACGGCAACCGCGATACCGCCGCTAAGCGGCGCTGCGAATCTGCATGCAGGCGAAGCAACCCATGCCGTAACGATAGCCCAAACCCCGACGCGGGTCGTCCCCGTGTTCGGCGCCGACCTCGTCGGTACCAACTTCGCCCACCGACAAGGGCGCGGTCTTGGACGGCCCGCTGACCGCGGCTGCGAGCGACGCTGGTGGGCAAGCCAAACATCTACTTTGGACCTTTCTTGCCAACCGGATCGCGGCGGAAGCGGATGTCGGGTCCTGACGTGCTGTCCGATGAAGCTGGTAAGCTCGCCCCGCTGATCGGCACTGGACGAGGTTGGGAGGTACTGGTGGCTGAGGTGGCGCTGCGGCCGGTCGACGACTCCGACCTGGATGCCTTGTTCGAACACAAGCGGGATCCTGAGTCCGTCCGGATGGCCGCCTTCGTTGCCGAAAACCCCGACGACCGCACCGCATTCGATGCCCACATGGCGAAGATCAGAACGTCGCCTGACATGACCCTCAGGGCGGTCACCGTCGATGGACGGCTCGTGGGCAGCGTTGGTAGCTTCGTCGTTGACGGCCATACCGAGGTCACGTATTGGATTGACAGGTCCTTCTGGGGGCAAGGCATCGCCGGCCGGGCGCTGGCCCTGCTCTTGGAATCGGTTCGCGTGCGGCCCGTGTTCGCCCGCGCGGCGAGTGACAATGTGGGATCGCTCAAGGTGTTGCAGCGGGCGGGATTCGCGATCATAGGCACGGAGATCTCGTTCGCCAACGGGCGAAACTCGGAGATCGAGGAAACGATCCTGCGCCTCGACGAGCCCGCGACGACCGTGCTCTCCGACGTGTCGGGCGGAGCGAGGCTGACTTACTGATCTCGGCAGATCCGGATGTTCGTCCCTGCAACGCCGATGGTCGAACTGGGCGGATGCGGTTCGGGCACGCCACCTAGGGGCGGGAAACGCAGACCATGCCGCGTGTGGAACGGCTCCAGCCAGAAAGTCATGCATGTCTTGGCGTCGATGCGCTCGACCATGAAGTCCGCCTCCACCGCGATCTTTCGCTCGTCGAGCATCGACCCAAGGCGCCGGGAGGCCGCCGGTTTGGTGAACGCGCCGGGAAGCGGCGTGGCGTAGACCATCTCCACCCGATCGCGCATGCCGCGCCTGCGGAAGTACGCCTCGGCCAGGAACGCGAACTCCAGTGGCGCCACCGGACATTTGATCGGCATGTCGACGATGTGTACCACGAACCGGCCACCATCGAACTCATCGAGCGCCTTGGCGAGCGCGGTCGCGCCGTCGAGGGTGTAGAAATCGAAGATGCTTGTGCGCCATTGCGGGCCAAGCATTCCCGGCGTCTGGTCGGGCCTTGGGGTGGTACCTGTCGCGATGACCAGATAGTCGTACAGCAGCCATCGCTCGTCGGTCAGCTCCACGTGCTTGGACAGCGGATCAATGCGATCGATCTCACCCAGCACCAGCTGCACGCCACGGTGCAGGAAACGCTCGTGCGGCTTGACCACCTCCTCCGGCCGGTATGTGCCGAACGGGATGAACAAGAACCCGGGCTGGTACACATGACGGGCGCTGTGGTCCACCACCGTGATCAGCCACTGGTCGCCGGGCAGCCGGCGCCGGAGCTTGTTGGCCACCATCGTGCCGGCGGTACCGGCGCCCAGGATCAAAAGCCGACGCATTTGGCACCTCCGTGGATACCCGTGGGCGTTTCTCGCCTCACCTTCCACGCTAGGGATCACCGGTGGCGTTGCTCAGGCTACAGGTCTCTAAAGGCCGGGATCACTGGCCGCTCAGCCGCAGGTCAGGTGACTTTCTCCCCTGTCAGTGGGGTGCCCGGCTGTGGTGGACTCAGACATGACAGCCGGCGAATTGGGGAGAGTGATCCCATGCGTAGCAACACGACCGGCCAGGCGCGGGTCTACCGCCGCAGCCGGGCGGACCGATACGGAGACGCCGTTTTCATGTTCCTGGCCAGGATTGGAATCGGCCCTTGCCACCTGCTGACCACGCGCGGCCGCAAGACTGGGCAGCCGCACACCAATCCGGTCGTGCTGGTCAAGCGGAACGGACAGCGCTGGCTCGTCGCGCCGTACGGTGCGGTCGCATGGGTACACAACGCACGAGCCGCCGGGACGGTGACCCTGCGGCGTGGGCGTGAGGTCGCCGATTACGCCATCCGCGAAGTCCTGCCCGTAGAGGCCGGACCGGTCCTGAAGCGCTACCTCGCCGTCGCCGCGGCGGCCCGACCCTACTTCAAGGCGGACAAGGATTCACCGGTCGAGGAGTTCGTCGCCGAGGCGCGCCGGCATCCGGTGTTCGCCCTCACGCCTCGCGCTTGAGCCCGGTCGAACCGGACCACGGACCCGGGCCGCGGGGTCGTGCGCGCTATCGACCCGCGTGGTGGGATGGCACTGCCACATCACGAGATCTTCCACGCCCGCACCATCGACGGCGGATCGACGTGGCGGTGGAGCCCGGTCACCGAACGGTCCAATGTCGACAATCTGCGGCCGGTGGTGGCACCGGGTGACCCTGACTGGATTCCGCTGCTTTGGTTCCGCGGATCGATGCAGGCGTCCCAGCACTATCGCTGCGAGGTTGTCCTGCACAACGCTTCCCGCAATCACCAACCACAGAAGTCGACATGACAACCAGCGCCGGCAGGTGCGCTTGGTCCTTCACCGGTGCGATGCCCATCGGGAGCGACGGGCGGCACCTGACAACGCTCAGGCGCGCCTGGCCCGGTCGGCGAGGGCGTTGAGCACTCCAGCCCCGGTGGCGGCCCCGTCCACGGTGACCGCCACCGAGCGGCCGCCTGTGCGTTGCACCAACATCGCCTCACCACTTCGAAGAACCACGCCAACTCGACCACCCCGGCCGACCCGAAGGCCCCAGCCACCGAAGTCGCGTAGCGCCCGCACCTGGATGACGTCTGCCCGGACAACCTCGTCCAGCGGCACGCGAACCCGTGGCCAACCGATCGCGGAACGGATCGCCAGCCCGGTGCCGTCGACGCGGACCACCCACCGGAACATCGAGACGATCAGGATCCCGAGCAGCCCAACGACGATCAACAGCGCCCACACCCGGGTCACCACCACCAACGCCAGCAACACGGCCACGGCCACGATTCCCACGCCCATGGCCGCGCCGGCGTCGGTGCGCGCGGTCCAGGTAGTGCGCTCACCGGCGGCAAGCTCGGCGCGCGGCGCGTCGGCGGCGACCGCTTCGCTCGCAGGCAGCCGCGGGTCTCCCGGGACCAGCGCGCCAACGGCGACGGCGGGCAACAGCGATCCGACGATGGCCGCCAGCACAACCGCGCCGATGCCGCCGGCGTCGCGGGCGTCGGTGAGCCCTCGTTGGATGTACAGCGTGCCCAGAGTCAGCAGGCACATGAACAGGGCTGACCAGATCGCCGCGGCGGCCCCGATCCGCCGCGTCACCGCGGACTGTCCAAGCAGGAGCGTGACGGCACCGAAGCCCAGCACCAGAGCGATCCCGAAGCCGAGCATCACGGCCAAGACGCCGTTCAGCGAGGAGAAGCCGTCGGCTGTGCCGTCGACTCCCCAATGCGAGGCCACGGGATGGGGCAACTGCGCTCGCCAGGACAGCGCCACAGCCGCCGCCCCGGCCAGGACAGCCAGCCCCACCGCGGTCACCCAAGCCGCGGTACGGCGCCGCGTGGCCGATTGCGGGTCCAACGACGACATCGCTGTCATGGTCCCAGCCTGCCAAACCCGCCGCGCAACCGACACCGCCCGTTCGGGGGGATCGTCAGGTGGTCAGCAGTGCGTCCAGGGTGACGAACGTGTAGCCGCGAGTTCGCAGGCCGCCGATGATAGTGGGCAAGGCATCCGCGTCTAGGGCCGAACGATCGTCCGGATTGGACCCGACATGCATCAAGACGAACTGGCCAGGCTGCGCCGCATCAAGCACGCGGGCGGCCACCGACGCGGCGGTGTGCGCACCCGTTCCTTGCCAGCCCAGACTGTCAACGGTCCAGCGGACCGCCACATATCCAAAAGAATTAACCATTTCAATGGTACGCGTAGAGCGGTCGCCGAACGGGAAACGGAACCACGGCCGAGGATCCGCCCCGGTCACCGAGTCGATCGCCGCCTGTGCCTCGAGCACCTGCGTGCGCAGCTGAGCATCGGACAGAGCCGGCAGATGCGACCACCACCGCGGCGGTGCCCTGGATGTCGTCGTTGAAGCTCGCCAGCCGGTAACGGTACCGTTCGAGGAGCCGCAAAGCATTGTGCTGCTTGAGATCCTCCCATTGCAGCACCGCCCCGGGGCAGACCGTGGTGACCGCCTCAACGAACTCCTCCACGAACGCGTCGTACTCCGGGCCCCGCAGTCGGGGTTGGGGATAGCCAAGGTAGAGCGGGTCGTTGAGCAACGCCTCGTTGTCGGTGCCACAGTCCAGCGACACAGCGAGGGTGCGGTTGGGGTGCACACCGGCGCCGGCCGTATAGAGGGCGAGCTTGCCGATCGGGATGCCGATCCCGCCCGCGCCCAGGTCCCCAGGCCCAGGATGCGTTCGTTGTCGGTGACCACCAGCAGCTGGACGCCGGGCCGGTTCACGTTGCGCAGCAGCCCGGTCATCCGGCCGGTGTCCGCCGGTGTCACCCACAGCCCGCGGGGACGTCGCATGATATGGCTGAACTGGCGGCACGCCTCACCAACCGTCGGCGTGTACACGATCGGGGCGAGCTCCTCAAGATGGTCGTGCAGCAGCCGGTAAAACAACGTCTCGTTTCGGTCCTGCAGGGCGGCCAGCCCGATGTACCGCTCGAGGTCATCGGATTTGCGCCGCAAATGCTCCAGCTCCAGAGCAACCTGCTGCTCGAGCGTGGCCACGCGGAAGGGCAGCAGCCCACGCAGGCCGTATGCGTCCCGTTCGTCGTCGGTGAAGGCGGCATCCTCCTTACACCCGCTTCGGTAGCTTGCCGGCCAGCATCCGCCGCATGATCGTGTGGCCTGGATCCGAGCCCGCACCGAACATCAGCGGGCAGCCGCCATCGATAACGGTGATGCCGTGCGCCCGGCCGTAATCGGTGGCCGCCTCCGATACACTTCCGGCGCCGAAGCCGCCGCAGCGTGGCCCCTTCATGGCGCCCACGACAGCCCCCTTCCGGCGTGTCCGCCACCTTGACGCCATCACAAAGGTGACCGCGACCGACGGGGCTGTCGGACCCGCCTCTCGGTTGGTGGTCCCGCGACGATGCCGGCCGTGCAGCCTATGTCCATTTGCAGATCGTCGATCTGGCCTACCCCGCAGCCCTGGGCTGGCTGCTGCTTGTTGCCAGCGCGCTGCTGCTTGGCCGTTTCGGCGGCCGCTTCACGAACCCAGGAACTTCAACAGGTCATATATCAAGAACGCCGGCCATACCAGGGCTTTGAGGATGCCGAGGATGCCGGACCAGAAACCATCGGCCTTTTGGATGTAGTACACCAACGCGCCGATCAAACCAAAGACGTAGACAGCGTTTCCTCCACCGGCGCCGCGGCGGTCCCAGGCCTTGCGTTCCTTGTCGTTCATGGCACAACCTTTCCTCTCATTCGTACGTCCAACGCTGCACCGCGCCGTCTTGGGTGCTTGCTCTCAGCCTCACCGCACGCCGGCTGCGGGGCCAGGATCCACCGTCGTGACCACGCGGGACCTTTGCACCTTCGCAGTATCGCGCGGACCACCCGGTTTGGGCGGGCCTGTCTGGACAATCGCGTGGGCGCCTGTGCCGGCGGGCGATGGACGGGCATCGCGAAAACATTTCGGCCCAACGTGCCGGGCGCGGCTGCCGGGTGACCCGGACGATTCGGCACCGGATCGGGTAGTGGCCGGTGCGCCCCGGCGGTAACACTCGCGCTCGCGTCGTCTCATTGATTCGTGGTAAAGACACTCCAGCCGATCAACGATATTGGGACCGAAGGAGTTTTCATGTCCGCGGAATCGGGCCGACGGCCTTGGCTTCCTCCCCGCTGGTTCATCCGCCTGGCGTGGCGGGTGCATCGTGCCCTGTATCGCGTCACGGGTCGCCGGGCGCTGCGGACCGCCAAGGGAAACCGTTGGGGCACAATGCATCTGACCACGACCGGACGGCATTCCGACCGGGAGCGAAGTGTGATCATCGCCTACTTCGAGGACGGGCCGGACCTCGTCGCGCTGGCGATGAGCGGCTGGGGCAGGGGTGAACCCGCGTGGTGGCTCAATCTCAAGGCCCATCCCGACGCGCGGGTCGACCTGGTCGGCGGGCGGCGGCTGGTGCACGCCCGCGCCGCGGTGGGACAGGAACGATCACGCCTGTGGGCCAGGTGGCGCGAGTTCGACCCGCAGTTGGACGCATATGCCGCGCTGCGGCGATCGGAGACGGCCGTTGTGGTCCTGGAACCGCGGGGGTGACGCCTGCGATCACGCGGCCAAGGTCGACAGCGAGCAGGGCGGACCACATGTTGACTTGGGCCAAAAGACCCTGGCGGTGCGGCTGCGCTGATGGCCACAGTGAAATTGTGCGACTTGAGCGGCTGGGGACCGTGGATCGGCTCAATCTCGCCATTGAGATCCCGGGTCACCCGATGAACATGGGCGCGGTGGCGCTCGTGGACGCCGCCGACCTGTTGGACGGCGACGGTTGCTTGCCCCTGGCCGCGCTACGGGAGCGGATATCGACGCGGCTGCCGAAGGTGCCACGGCTGCGACAGGTCGTCAAATCGTCTCGCACTTTGAGTGGCCGTCCATTGTGGAGAGACGATCCCGGCTTCCGGATCGGGTACCACATAAACCGCATCAAGCTCGCGCCGCCCGCCGACGAGCAAGGGCTGCTCCGGCTGGCCGCCGATCTGATGTCCACGGTGCTGGACCGGCGCCATCCGCTTTGGCGAATGTGGTTCATCACCGGGATCGCCGGTGGCCAGGCGGCGGTCATCCTCGTGTTGCACCACGTCGTGGCCGACGGCCTCGGGGCCATGAAGCTGCTCACCGCGCTGTTCGGCAATAGCTCGGTACCGCAAATGAGCCTTGCGCGCGACACAGCCCGGCCGCGTACCAGGCGGATCATCGAGGCGCTCACCGGGGCCGTTGAGACATTTCGTCACTCCCGCAAGGCGCCGCGGACGACGTTCAACCGCCCGGTCGGCACCAGCCGCTCGCTGGCCGTCCTGCGGCTGGATCTGGCCACCGCGAAACAGGTGGCGCATCATCATGGCGGCAAAGTCAATGACGTAGTTTTGGCAATGGCCGCGGCGGCGCTGCGCGATCTGATGCTGGCCCGCGGCGAACTGACCGGCCAGGTGTGCCTGCACGCCGCGGTCGCCGTTTCTCTGCGAGATGGTGGCGATCTGGCTACGGCGGCGGGCAACCGGACGGGCGGCTACGTGGTACATCTACCGATCTCGATTTCCGATTCGGCCACCCGGCTACGGCTCATCAGCGCCGACAGCGCCTATGCCAAGAGAACCCAGTCACCCGTGGCCGGCAACATGTTCCTGGTCCTGCTGGCCCGGCTGGGCTTGATTCGCCGGTTGAGCCGCCGCCAGCGCTTCACCAATCTCGTGGAGAGCAACATCGCCGGCCCGGCCGGGCCGATCAGCCTGCTGGGCGTGCCGGTGCGAGAACTCATTCCGATCGGCGTGCTCGCCGGAAACCTCTCGATCGCCTTCCTGGCGCTCAGTTACGCCGGCTGCCTGGTCATCACGGTGCAGGCCGACACCGACTTGTTCGACGATCTGACCCTGATAACCGATGCAGCGCAACGGGAATGGGACGCCCTCCGCCGAATCGTCCGCGTGCCAACGAAAGCAATGTGACGCCGGCTGGCGGGGTGGCCTCTCCCTTGTGCTGCGGTACGGGTCGCTCGAAGGCCAAGCCGGGGACCATTGGCTCTGTGGAGGGGATTCACCCGCGGCGGCCGCGGCGCTCGTCTTGGCGATCGTACTTTGGCTGCGGCAGAAAGCGTTCCCGCAGCAGGCCGCGCTTGCCAACGCGACGGTCGTGGCCCTGGTGACCGCGGCCGTTCTGATCCGCGACCTGTTGCTGCTTGGCGTGGGTGCGGTCGGGGTGCTCATCACGGTGCCGGTGATCTTTGACCGGTACTTCGAGGGCGAGTTGGCCGCCCCGCTGGCGCTGCTCGGGGCGGGCGTCCTGCTGATCGGGCTGGGGGTAATCACGGCGCGGCGGCGCGGACGGCAGGCCGTGGCGTCACCACTGCCAACGCCAACGAGGATCCCGCCGTGGCAAGCAGTCGCCTGCGCCACGGCGGTCGTCGCCCTTGTTACGCCTGTCGTGGTGCTTCTCGGGCAGGACGGTCGGTGAACAACTCGATAGGGCAGCGATCGCACGCCATGCCCACCGCCACGGCGTGCTATCAACAACTTTAACGACAGGGCAATGGCGTGGCACAGGTTATCGCGCCGCCTCGCCAACAACGCAGGCCCGCATGTACAGGTTTCGGCCAGGACGGGTCTTTGGGCTCTTGGCGGCGCGCCGGCCGGCCGGTGCGCGATTCTGTAATTGGAACCCGCCGACGGAGGAGACTGGCAATAGCGGGCAAGCGGATAAGGGGATGGCAGACTTTGAGCTGCCTGACCCGGCATCGCCAAGGTGTGATCGGCTTGCCGCGCGGTTTGTCAACACCGGCCGACGGGTGTCCGTTTTCGTCTGGTCTGGGTTTTGCGGAGGCGAGTCGATGGTCCAGCCGGGTAGGGATGCGGGGCTGCCTGTCCCGGGTTACCGGCTGCTGCCGCACACCGCCGATCTGGTGCTGATCGCCGCGGGTTCGAGCCGCGAGAGCTGCCTGGAGCAGGCGATCGGTGGACTTGTCGCCAGCTTCGCCGAAACCCGCCCGGCCACGCGTGCCGCCGAGACGGTGACATGCGTGTTGCATCCTGACAGCGACGCCGACCTGTTGGTCCAGGCGCTGGAGGAGGTGCTGTACCTGGCCGACGCGCAGGGCGCCGTCCCGGTCACTGTGAGCGTGCGCAGCCGAGTCCACGACGAGGTGACCGTGGAATTCGGTGTGGTGCCGCTGTCGCAGGCAACCACGGTCGGGCAGGCGCCGAAGGGGATCTCCTGGCACGCGCTATCGTTCACCGCCGTCGAGGGTTGCTGGCGGTGCCGCGTGATAATTGACGTCTAAGGATTCCTCGTACCGTTGTGCCGTGCTCAGCCTTTGACCACGCCAAGGGGTACCAGCCGGGCCACCAACGCACCCAAGCGGTTGTCCTGGCACACGCGGACCACCTCGTCGACGTCTTTGTAGGCTAGCGGCGCCTCCTCGGCCAGGCCCCGCATCGAGCCGCCGCGCACCGCGATCCCGATGGCCTGCAACTGCCGGCTCACCTTCTCACCCGTTACCGCCCGGGCGGAGGCGTGCCGGCTCATCACCCGCCCGGCGCCATGGCAGGTGGAGGCGAACGCGGTCCCGTCGCTGACGCCGGTCAGGACGTAGGAGGCCGTGCCCATCGACCCGGGTACCAGCACCGGCTGCCCATACGGGCGCAGATGCTCGGGCAGCTCGCCATGGCCGGGGCCAAAGGCGCGGGTGGCGCCCTTGCGGTGCACGCACAGCCGCACCGGGCGCCCGCTCACCTGATGGGTTTCGAGCTTGGCCAGGTTGTGAGACACGTCGTAGAGCAGTCTCAGTTCGCCAAGTCCGGCCTTGGTGAACGCTTGGCGTGTGGCGTGGCTGAGAACCTGCCGGTTGACCCGGCCGTAGTTGGCGGCCGCCGCCATGGCCCCCAGATACGCCCGACCCTCCTCGGAGGTGACCGGGGCGCATGCCAGCTGTTCGTCGGGTACCGAGATACCGTGGCGGGCCATGGCTTTGAGCATGACGGCGACGTGGTCGGAGCAGATCTGGTGGCCGAGGCCGCGCGACCCGCAGTGAATCATCACGCACACCTGCCCCAGCCACATCCCGAAGGCCGCCGCCGTCGCCGGGTCGTAAATGGTCTGCACCGCTTGCACTTCAAGGAAATGGTTGCCGGATCCAAGGCTGCCGACCTGACCCAGACCGCGATCGGCCGCTCGGGAACTGACCGCACCGACCTGCGCTCCGGAGACGACACCCCCATCCTCGCAACTGTCCAGATCGGACTGCGTGGCGATCCCCTTACGCCGCAAGTATTCGCAACCTTCGACCAGGACCTGGTCCAGTTCGCTGCGGCCCGGCAGCGCCAGCAGCCCACCTTTGCCCATGCCGCGAGGGATCGTCGCGCCTAGCATTTCCATGACGAGATTTAGCCGGGTACCCAGCTGGCCCTGCCCTGAATCGCCCAGCAGCAGCCGGACGCCGCAGGAGATGTCAAACCCCACCCCGCCCGGTGACACGACACCACCGTCGTCCACCGCCGTGGCCGCTACGGCGCCGATGGGAAACCCATAGCCTTCATGCACATCCGGCATCGCATAGGCGGCTTGGACTATGCCCGGCAGGCAGGCCACGTTCTCCAGCTGCGCCAGCGAGTGATCCCCATGCGGCAGCAGACCATCCGACGCGAAAACCACCGCGGGCACCCGCATGTCCCCGCGCCGTTCCAGCTCCCATTGCGTATCGCTCCGCGCGACCAGCGACGTCATCGCAACCCCCAAACAGCACCCGGCCGCTACATCTGGTACCGCTCCCATGCGCAGCCGGTCATACGATTAGCGACTCACCTCCATCAGACCACAGATGAAATGCCAAGCCCTGCCCTCTTGACGAACTCCTCCATATCAATGGAATCAATGGAATCGGGGCCGGTAGCCCGGCGCGCGGTGGTCCGTCGAGCGTCAAGTGTCGAGGATTCAGTCCTGGCGTTCGGTCTCGAAGTGTGGCGCACCCTTGCCACTCACCTTGATCTTGATCTTTACCGTTTTGCTGGAGCCGTCCTTGCCATAACAGAATTGGCTCAAGAACTGGCCGACCGGAGCCAAGGCCACCGCGGGGAACTCCTCGCACCGCAGGTTGTCATATGGGCGCCGGCCTTGCGCGAATTGGCGGTGCACATACGCCAGCAGTCCGTCCCGCGTCACGACATTGTGCGTGGACTTGCTATCCCACTCGAACACGTAGTTTCCCTTGGGCCGGGTGGTCACCGTGTAGACCACCTGCTGCCCTTCATAGGTGACGGTGCAGGTCAGTGTTGTCGCAATCTGCCCGGTGAACCCGGGCTGGTCACAGTTGCTCGTCGTCGGCTTGGCCACGCCAGCCGACTGCAGCACCCAACCCTCCAGGTCGTGGCGGATCTGCGCGGCCGGCTGCGGATTTGGCCCGAACATGTTGGGGGGCTTCCAGGTTGGCGTCGGCGTGGCGGTGAGCGTCGTGGCCGGCACCGGCTGCCCCAGGCCCTCCCACTCATCCTTGTTGACGAGATTGGTGATCAGCTGGCCGATACCGCACAGGCCGGCGCAGACAGCGAAGACCCCCACCAGAGTAAACACGATCCGCAGCTTGCTCCGCGGCTGCCGCGGGGGCGCACCCCCGGGAACCGGCTGACCGGGATACGGCTGACCCGGAACCGCCTGACCCGGAACCGGCTGCCCTGGATACGGCTGCGTCGCCTGCGGCTGCTGCCCCGGATAAGGTTGCCCACTGTACTGCTGGCCGGGGTATTGGCTGCTATCGTCCACTTTGGCCACTGCTCCCTCGTGTCATTGTCTTAGGCCCGCATCATCGTGCCATGGAAGTCGTTGACGGTGTGTCCCACCACCAACCGAGGGGGAGACCGACGGCAGTCCACCATACGCCGTGCGCCGGCTCGACAACTGGCGCGAGGCGATGGTCGTTCCCCGGCACTGACACGCGGGTAGGACCACCTACCACATTGGACGGAGTTGACATCCGGCCGGTCACCGGAGACGAGTCGGACCGGCTGGTGCACTGATCGCCGCCGTAGCGGCCGTGGAAAGTCCAGCCTCCGAGACTCAATCTCAGTCGGGCGGTCCGTAGTGGAAAGAGGTGTCGGCAATCATGAGCCGGGACCCACCCCCGGGGGAACAACCTCAATCCATGCAACCTGATCTCGTACTTGTCGGTGTCATGGGCAACAAGGATCCCCGTCTGCGGCGAGGCCGCCTCGCAGTGGTGGTCAAACGCGAATCCTCGAGGAGGAAACCCGATGAAAAGCCACCTGCGTGCGGGACTGATCGTCCTGGCCTCCATGCCGATTGCACTGGCCGCGGCCGGTTCCGCGGCCGCGATCGCGGCGCCCGCCGACCCAACCCCCTCGGCATCGGCTGTGCCGTCGCCTTCTCCGTCGCCATCGCCTTCCGCATCGGCCTCGGTAGCCGACACGACGGCATCGCCCGACACACCCGCCATTGCCGACGCCGCTTCGGCCCGCCCCCGTACTAACCTGACCGCGGTCTTCGACCCGATCGCCGTGCCGATGAGAGATGGTTTCGGGTATAGTTACCGGATCCGAGTCGGGGTCCGCAACTCCGGCCCCCGTTCGATCAGCCTACCGACCGGATCGTCAGCCGTAGGGTTCATGCTCACCCTGTATTGGACCGCCCCCTCGAGATCGCTTGGCGGCAACTGCGAGTACTCGCCAGAACTACCACCAATTGATGGGCAGCGGCCAATGCCGGCACGGTACTTTTGCGCCTCCGGGCCAACGTTGCGGGCCGGAGAGACGTACTGGCAGTCGTTTGTCTTCGGCGGTGTGATTTTCTCCCAATACTCCACTGACCTCGCCATATATGGCTACGCCGAGGACACAAACCCGAACGATAACCGCTGCAGGGTTAACGATAACCGCTGCAAGGTTGCGGTGCGGCTCGCTGAACCGGGCTCCGGCTTGCCGGTCACCGGAACCAGCACGATAGGCGTCGCCGGCGTTGGCCTCACGCTGATCGTCGCGGGAGTCATCGCCATCTGGTACAGCCGGCGCCGGAGGCCGACTCAACCCGCAGGCTCCACTCCTAATGTCAGCGACGAACAGATATAGAAGGGATGCAGGAGTTCGCCGCGCCGAATGACTTTGACGGCGCGTTGGGCTGATGAAGTTCGGGAGGGTTGAAACGGATTCAGCGCCGGGTGGGCGATGGAAGAAGATCCGGCCGCCTACCCGGCGGGTTCGAACGCACTCTGTCGAAGGCCCTTTGCCTCACGCGGATTGGATCTGCGGCACGGGTGGCACAGGTCCGGGTGGGGGCGGGGCTGGTGTAGGCAGCGGTGGTAGCGGCTCGGGTGAGGGAGGCACAGGCTCGGGGTGAGTCCGTAGGGTCACGACGATTCCTCCAATCTGTGCCGGCGAGCGTCAGCCGACGTCTCGGCGGCGGAATCCAGCCAGTCCGGCGGCTACGAGCAGCGTGGCGACGGCGACCAACGCAACCACTGGAGTCACGGTGAACTCGGCGCCGGGCAGCTTTGGCACATGGGCGTACGGGGACAGGTTCATTATCCACTGGTCGAGCTCGAGCAGGGGGCCGACCTCGGCCAGCAGCAGGAACCCGACGAGTGCGACCCAGCCCGCCGCGGTCAGCCGTGGCAAAAATCCGAAGGCGGCCACGACGATCCCGGTGAGGACCCAGGTGGCGGGAACCTGTACGAGGGCGCCGGCGAGCAGCCGGCCGATCTGGCTCGCGTCGCCCACTTGGGCCGCGTGCGCCAGCCCGGCGCCGAGCCCGAGGGCGGCCATAAGCAGCGTCGTGCCCAGGACCGCGATGGTGATGTGGCTGGCAGCCCAGCGGATCCGTCCGACGGCTGTGGCCAGAAGCTGCTCGGTGTGTAGCGCGTTCTCCTCGGTACGCAGCCGCATGGCCGCCTGGATTCCGTATGCGGAGGCGGCGATGCCCATTATGCCCAGCATCGCGGCGAGGTAGGCGTCGACGAGCGCCTGCTCGCCGCCCAGCATCGCCAGGACGGCCCGGAATTGGGGGCTGTCGAAGAACTCGGCGACGTTGGAGGCCAGGTTGCCGAACAGCAGCCCGAGGAAGGCGAATCCGATTACCCAGCCGAACAGCAGGCCTCGCTGCAGCCGCCAGGCCAGGGCGAGCGGGCTGCGCAGCAGGCGCGCTCCGGCCGCCGGGCCGGGCCGGTCGGCAACCAGTCCGGCGCCGAGGTCACGGCGAGCGGCCAGGAGGTAGGCGACCGTCGTGGCCGCGACGGCGAAGCCGATGACGATGAGCATTACCCACCAACGGTTTCCGGCATACGGCCGGAACTGTTGTGCCCAGCCGATCGGTGACAGCCAACTCAGCCAACTCGGGCCGGTTGTTTCGATGGTGTCGCCGACGGCCCGCAGCACGTACACCACGCCGACTGCCGTGACCCCTAAACCGGTCGCCGTGCGGGCCGCGCGGGTCAGCTGCGCCACAATCGCCGCTATCGCGGTGAATGCGAGGCCGACACTGGTCCACGCCAGACCGAACGCGAACGATCCGTCGGCGGGCAGACCCGCGGACATCATCCCGAGCGCGGCCAGCACCCCGAGAATCACGTTCGCACCGGCCGCCACCAAGAGTGCGGCGGTCAGCGGGGCGTGCCGCCCCACGACGGTGGCGCCGAGCAGCTCCAGCCGCCCGGACTCCTCCTCGGCCCGTGTATGCCGCACCACCAGCATGACCGCCACGACCGCCAGGATGGCGGCTATGGTGCCCAAGGGTTTCACCACCGCGAGCGAGCCGACCGACGTCGAGTCGTAAACGTGGCCGTACAAGGCGACCAGCGACTGATTGTGGTTCCATACCTCCGCCGGCCCCACCCATGACCCGGACGACGGGTACAGCGCCACGGTGGCACCGGCGGCACTGACCGCCATCAATACGAACACCGCGAGCCACGCCGGCAGCAGGACACGATCCCGGCGCAGCGCCAGGCGCACGAGCGCGCCGGTTCCCGCTAGCGTGTTCATCGGGCCACCACCTCCACAGGGCCGGGCATCTGCTCACCGTAGTGCCACAGGAACAGCTCCTCAAGCGTGGATGGCTGGCTGATCAGGCTGCGCACACCCGAGGTGGTCAAGTGTTTCAGGACCTCGTCCAGACGCGCGGTGTCGACTTGGCAGCGCACCTTGTTTCATGTGCCAAAGGTTTCCGGCGTTCACCGTGGCGCGCGGCGCGCGCCACCACGATCATGCCTTCGGCGGCGCCTGTGGGCCGGTCAGGATCTGAAACACCGGGTACCGATCGGCGATCTTCTCGAACTCTTCGAGCGGTGCCCCGCGCTTGACCGGGATGTGCGGCCTGGCGCCCGGTGCGTAGTCCAGATAGCGCCGGATGATCGGCGCGCGCCGCTCGACCGGAACATCGACAAGGCGTACCGCTTCACGGTCACCGTGACGCAGCACCACTCGGCCGTTGGCCGCCCGCACGTTTCGAACCCAGTTGGCATCGCGGCCGAGCATCGACACCAGGTATCGCTCGCCCTCGAAGTCGACCGCGACCAGCGGGGATGAAATCAGCTTGCCGGAACGGAAGCCGGCCACCTCCATGACCACCCAATGCCGAGAGGAGAATACACCCGAGCGGAACTGCGCGGCCGACATCCAGTTGAGAACGCGCGCCAGCCAGTTGGGGCGATTGTTCGGGTACATCCACCGCTTCAACCGGTACATCGGCCGGTCGGCGTGATCGCGCTCCATAAGGTCAGGCTAACGCGCATCGGTACAGAGGATTAGAGTCCAAAGCCCTCGCCAGGCCGTAAATGTTAGGCGCGGCCGCTTTCGCGGCCGCGCGCCTTGGTGGGGGTGGGGGTGGGGGTTAGGCGGTGGCGGGTTTGCCTAGGGGTTGTTTTTTGGGTTCGACGGCGGCGAAGGGGACGCTGGCTGGGGTGAGGAAGGCGTGGGCGAAGCCGGCCAGGGCGAGTAGGAACATTAG
>Ga0075418_10000977_pt1 | contig 31463 bp, 21 predicted proteins | sample SoiMetdeltSBSDD2_FD_81776 | JGI IMG/M metagenome (GOLD analysis project Ga0075418, IMG submission 81776) | Bulk soil microbial communities from a Populus tree surrounding site in Tennessee, USA - Soil MetaG P. deltoides SBSDD2 | ecosystem: Environmental > Terrestrial > Soil > Tree plantation... | reverse complement strand
TGCCGTGCGCAGGCTGGTATCCGTGGCAGGGTGGGCCAAGCACGGCATACTTCACGAATTCACCTCGTCAGCCGCGCGCAACGAGCACTTCGTGGATCACGAGCGCAAGCGGCATCCGGACAAGCTCGAGTGGTCGGACCGCATCACCGGCCAGGTGATACACCAGCCGGGCTCGCCGAACGTCGCACAGCGGATCTGGTGCGGGATGAAGAAGTGACAGCTCTAATTGAGCTTGGCCCTTTTGTTGTCGCGTCCGGACAACTGGCACGGATTGACGATTGAAGGGGCATATCCGATCCGAGGTCTCCCAAGCATGCGCGCTTCAGAAGCACGGCGCGCGCTACCGGAATCACACGGCATCGCACGAGCCAGAATAGGGCCGTTGATTCCGCGCTTGCGAGGCCGCAGCAGATCAGTGCCATCAAGATTTAGGCATCGGGATCGCGTTTCACACGAGCTCGCGAGCAGTGGCTCCCTGAGAACGCGTGAACCGTGTAATCCGTGATCAAGAAAACTTGATGCGTTGAATCAGGGCCTCTGATTCCCGCTGGAGCCACCAGACTCTGGTCCTGGCGCACCGTTGTTGCGGTCAGAGAGGAAACATAAGGTCAGCGTAAGATTCTCGCGCCAGTCGCCGCTTTCGTCCTGACCCTATTTACTTTTTCCTTCCTCATCCCTTCCATGCCGCCCACGCCAGGCACAGCCACCCGGCGAGCAAGGCGAGGCCGCCCAGCGGGGTGATCGCGCCCAGCCAACGCACCCCGCTCAGGCTCAGGGCGTAGAGACTCCCCGAGAAAATCACTGTCCCCGCCACGAACAACCAGCCGCTTGCCGTGACTACCGCGCCAGGCCATCGGGTGCACGCCCATCCGACGGCGAGCAGCGCCAGCGCGTGATACATCTGGTAGCGCACGCCGACCTCGAAGGTCGCGAGCATGTCCGTATCGAGGCGCGTCTTGAGCGCGTGGGCCCCGAACGCACCCAACGCCACGCCGACAAACCCGGAGAGAGCGCCGATCGCGAAGAAAATCTTGTCCACTGCAGGGACGCTCTATCTGGGACGCTTCATCTGAGACGTCGTATCTGGGACGCCGTATCTGAGACGTTTCATTTGGCACGCTCTTCCTGAGACATCTTCTTCGTCGCGGCAGACTTCTCTGCCGGCGCGGCAGCGGACTCGCGGTAGCGGCTGATCCGCGTCCACACCCAGGCGACCGCCCCGAACCAGTCGAACCGGCTCGCGCGCCCGCCGAGGCAGGTTCTCAGAAAGGCCTCCGTCCTTCCGAGCACCGCGATACGGTGCGCCCACCAGCCCAGGTTATGCCCCATGTCCGGAATCCGCACGTACTCGACCGGCTTGCCGACGCGCCTCAACGCCGCCACCATGCGATCGGATTGATCGACCCGCACCCGCACGTCGCGAACGCCGTGCACGATCAGCACGGGCTTCCGGACCTTGTGAACGTGGTGAAGCGGCGATTTCTGGTTCATCTCCTCGCGGTCAGCGGCGATCGCCGGATCCCCCACGAAATCGTGCCAGTGCGACAGGTCGAGGGTCCAGTACGGCGGGAAGGACTCGATCAGCGACGCGAGGTCCGTGGGACCGGCGATCGATATGCCGCATGCGAACACGTCGGGCGTCATGCTGAGCGCAACGAGCGCTGCGTACCCGCCGTAGCTCCAGCCCATGATCGCGACCCGCGCCGGGTCGGCGACGCCGCCATCCACCGCCCAGCGCACGGCGTCGAGCAGGTCCTCGTGCATGCGCCCGGCGAACTCTCCCATTCCCGCGTCCGAGAAGCTGCGCCCGTAACCGCTCGAGCCGCGGAAGTCCACCTGCAGCACCGCGTAGCCGCGGCTGGCGAGAAACTGGGCGTAACCGGCGTCCTCGGAGGAGACCGGGTCGCCCCATGCAGTGCGCTGCCATGGCCCGCCGTGCACGTGCACGACCATGGGCAGACGCTTCGCTTCGACGCCGCGGGGCAGCGTCAGGTAGGCGTGCAGGCGCAGCCCGTCACGGCTCGGGATGATGACGGGCCGCATCGGCGCCAGCGCCGCCGCGAGATCCGGAGGAACGGCCTCCGCGAGCAGCACGTGCGTGCGCGCCTGGCGATCCACGAGGTAGGTGCGCCGCTGCACGTCCGAGCCGATGGTCACGACCAGGCGCTTCTCGGCGTTGTCGTTGCCGGTGATACCGAGGGTGAAATTGCCGCTGGGCTGCGCCTTCAGCAGCGGGGCGAGATCCTCGCGCAGCTTTTCGTCGAGGATCGCCACGCGTGGATAGCCGGGCTGCGCCTGCGCCATGAGAGGCGCCTGCGTTACACGGCTCATTACGACGTGGCCCACGTCGACGTCGGGGTCTTCGAAAACGACTTTCTCCCAGCCCAGCCTGGGATCGACTACCACCAGCGCCAGCCGGTCGCGCCCGCGGTTGGAAAGCGCCCATCCCACCGTGCGGTCGGCGCTCAAGCCGAGCGACTGGAAGGTCTCCTCGGGCGCCTTGAGGAGTTCCGGCTTGCGCGCGGCGAGCGGTTTCGGAGAGTCGGTAGCCGGGCGCTGTGCGGTGCGAGAGGTCCGCCAGCCCCGGAAACTGCCGTCCGCGGAAGTGATCGGCGTCGTCGCGTCTCCCGGGTTCTGCGCGACCAGCGTTTCCTTGCGCGAGGCGAGATCGATGCGATAGAGATCGAACACCTTCTTGTCGCGCCGGTTGTGGTACACCAGAAGCCGTCCGGGATCGCCCGGGACGATCTGGTGTATGCCGGCCCTGACACCTTCCCAGGGCGTGAGGTCCACCGGCTTTGCATCCGGATCGTCGGGCTCGATCATGTAGACGTGGGGATTCTCGGCGCCCGTCGCGTCGGCCACGTAGAGCAGCCGCCGCCCGTCCGCCGTCCACTGGACCGATCCGCCGACGCGGTACTTGCGAACCACGCCCGATTCGTTGTCGCGCACGTGGAGGGCGCTGCGCCCGAAGGACGGCCCGAACCAGGCGAGCTTGCGCCCGTCGGGCGAGAGCTGAAATCCGTGCTCCGAAGTCCCGCGATAGGCGATGTGGCGCGCCTGTATGAGGGGCGGAAACCTGGCGTCCTTGAGCGCCGGGTGCTCCGCTTCCAGCGTGCAGCCGGCGAGCAATGCGAGCCCGAGCACGGCAGTCCGCCCGTTCATCCTTCGACTCCGCGGCTGCGCGCTACGCGGGGTTCACGGCGAGTTCACGCAGTTGCGGCTGCGCCACTCAGGCGCAGGCAACCGTGTAGACGTCCTGCACGCCCTCGGGCAGCGGGTACTCCCGCCACGACGCGCCGCTGTCCTCGGTGCCGAACACCTGCCCGCAGCGCGAAACGCAGTAGACCCGGGCGGGATCGCGCGGGTGGGCGGTCACGGCCATCATCGTGGCGTGGGCCTTCACGCCGTGATCGAACCGCCGCCAGGTACGCCCCACGTCGTCGCTGCGATAGAGCGAGCCGTCGTTGCCGCGCGCGGCCACCGACAGACACGCGTACATGACGCGTGGGTCGTGCGGCGAGACGATGACGTCGCGGCAATAGGTAAGAGGCGAGTAGCGCCTGACATCGACGTCGTGCCAGCTCGCGCCGCTGTCGTCGGTCCGGAAGACCCCCATGCGCACGGCAAGAAACGCGGTGCCGGGGGCGGCGGCGCTCACCGCGAGGGCATGGGTATCGAGCATGCCTTCGGCGTCGATGTCGCTGCCGATGCGGCTCTTCAGGTGCGGCCGCTCGGACAGCTTGACGAGGGGCGCGGAAAGATCGGTCCAGGTATCGCCGCCGTCGTTGCTGCGGATGACGCCGCTCACTTCGAGACCCGCATAGATCGTGTCGGGGTGCGCCGGATCGGCGACGATGCGCACGACGCGCGTCGGGAAGCCCATCTCGCAGTGGCCCGGCGATCTCGCCCCGGGCAGCTTCTTCCACGTGTCACCGCCGTCTTCGCTCCGGTAGATTCCGACCGGCGCCGTGCCCGCATACATGATTTTCGGCCGCGTCGGATGGAACGTGAGCGACCATATCACTGCGCCGCGATCGGGAAAGCCGAGGCGCTCCCAGCGCGCGCCCCCGTCGGTCGTGCGATAGGGACCGTCCTGCGTGCCCGCGTAAATCACGCCCGGCTCGCGCGGATGCACGGCGAACGCGCGCGCCTCCACGTTTTCAGGCAACCCGGCCTTGAGCGCCTCCCATGCGCCTTCACCGGCCTGGCGGCGGAACAGCCCGCCGGCATGCTTGTTGCCGGTCTTGGCGACCCAGTGTCCGGCTCCGGCAAATATGGATGTCGCACCGTTGTCTGCCACGTCATCACCTCCTCATATCCATCAAGGATTCAGGATCCAGGAGTCGGGATTCAGAAAAACCCGAGAGTCTTGCCGAATCCTGAATCCAGAAATCCGAATCCTGCCGTCAGGCGGGCACGGCAACGCCCGCCTGCTCGCACGTGTTCGCGACGTCGGCCACCGTCGCCCGCCGCATGTCACGCACCCACCGCAGGTCGTCGTAGTCGGTGCCACGGTGCATCGTACAGCGGTTGTCCCACATCACGAGGTCGCGCGGGCGCCAGCGGTGCGTATAGACGAATTGCCGCTGCGTGATGTGGGCCATCAATTCCGCGAGCAACGCACGCCCTTCGGCGTCAGGCATCTCGAAGATCCTTCCGGCGTGCGAGGCGACGTACAGCGACGTTCTGCCGCTTTCGGGAATGGTGCGCACCAGCATCTGCGGGACCGGGGGCAGGCGCTTTGCTTCGTCCGCGCTGAACTCGGAAAACCCGGTCTTCCTCCGGGAAGTTTCGATGGAATGCTCGGCAACCAGTCCCTCGAGCTTCTCTTTCATGGCTGCCGGCAGCGCATCGTAGGCAGCGCGCTGGTCGGCGAATTCAGTGTGGCCGCCGACGGGCACGACGGTCCGGGAGTACAGCAGTGAGCACAAGCCCGGGCGGTACTTGAACGAGCTGTCGGTATGCCACAGCTTGTTCCCGGCCTTATACGCCCGCTGGCGGCTGTCTTCGGACCAGATTTCCCCGTCCGCCGCGAGATTCGAAATATCCGAGAAGCGATGGTCGAGCCGATGGGGCGAGACCTTCGGATCGAGCACGCGGTCCGACTCTATCGGCCCGAACGCCTCCGCGAACGCCAGGTGCTGCTCCGCGGTCAAGTCCTGGTCCGGAAAAACCAGCACCGAATACTTCCAGAACGCGGCCTTGACCGAGGCCAGGTCGGCATCCGACAGATGCCCGAGAGCCACGTCGCCGACTTCGGCGACGAAGTTCGGGGTGATGGGGGAGACGGTGACGGGCATAAGGGATGAGGGATGAGGGTTCGACCGGTCACTGGTCACGGGTCACCGGTCACACCTTATCTACTTCAGGCGCTTCAGCACCTTCACCCGCTGCACGGTATCCCCGGCGAGATGCGTCCAGACCATCGCATCGCGCACCAGCTTCTCGGCGCGCGCGTTCATCATGCAGCCTTCGGCGCCGTGGATTTCCATGTTGAGCCGCGTGACGCGCTGGATGACGTCGGTCGAATAGTTCATCACGAGCCCGGCGTTCGCGGAGTGCTCGCCGCGATCGTGCAGCCAGGCGACGCGCATCACGTAGGAGCGGAGCGCCTCGGTCAGGGCGTACATCTCGTTGATCTTCAGCTGGACGAGCTGGTGCTCCATCAGGTACCTGCCGGCGCGCTTGTGCGTCCTGGCCCAGGCGATGCCCATCTCGCAGGCGTCGTCGCAGACACCCAGCGCGTTCGCGGCCAGCTCCAGGTCGCCGAACATGTCTCCGCCCGTGGTGTCGCCCTTGCCGGCCTTGACCGAGCCCGTGCCCACGTCGCCCACGACGTTCGCGTGCGGCACGCGCGCGTTCTCGAAGATCAACTCGGCGTTCTGGTAGAAGCGCCAGCCGCGCTTGTTGAACACCTTGCCCACGCGGAACCCGGGCGTGGTCTTGGGCACCATGAAGAGCGTCCCGCCCGACTTGATGCTGACCTCCGGGTTGGTGCGGCAATCGACGAAAAAGAGGCTCCCCACGCTGCCGTTCGCGATGAAGCACTTCTCGCCGTTCAGGATCCATTCGTCGCCGTCACGCACGGCGCGCACGCGGTAGCCGGCCTTGGGATCGTCCTCCGGCGGCATGCGGTTGTCGGAGCCCGCGTTCGGCTCGGTGATGCCCCGGCCCATGACGTAGCGGTGGTCGGCGAGAAACGGCTTCAGGAAGCGTTCCTTCTGGTCCTGCGTGCACGCGGAGGCAATCAGGTGACTCCACTTCCAGTTCTGGCTGAACGCCTTGGACATGGCACTGTCGCCGCGCGCCAGCTCGGCCATCACCAGCGCCTGCGACACGAAATCGGCGCCGGGCCCGCCCCACTCCTTGGGAACCGCCAGCGTGCGGAAACCGAGCTTCGAGCCCTTCTCGATGATGTTCCAGTCCCACGGCTCGAACCCGCCCTCGATCTGGTCGCGCTTCAACGAGTTCGGACGCAGCTCGTCCTCGGCGAACTTGCGCGCCTCGTCCTGCCAGCCGCGCTGCTCTTCGTTCAGTGCAAAATCCATTTCGACTCCTCAAGAATCCGTCAGAGGTCAGGCGTCAGGCGTCAGGCGGAACCCCTGGCTCATGACGGCTTCTGAGCACGCCTGACCCATGACCCCTGACCCGGCCGCGCCGTCAGGCGGCCAGCGGCCGCTCAAAGCCGGCGAGCGCCTCGGCGACCGCGAGCTTCGCCGCGCCGTCGGTGTCCTCGGAATGCAGGAACACCATCGCGTCGTGCACGTATTTCTGGAGCGGCATGTCGCGCATCACGCCCATCGCGCCGAAGCATTCCGCGGCGAGGAGCGTCACTTCGTTGACCGCTTCGGCGGTGTAGACCCGGGCGATGGTATGAAGCGGCAGGTCGGACACGCTGCGGCCGGCGACCGCTTCGGGATTGTCGAGCGCCCACGCCGCTTTCCAGATCATCGTGCGCGCCAGCTCCAGCTTGATCGCACAATCGGCGAGCTTGGTGCCTATCGCCTGGTGCTCGATGATGTTGCGCCCGCCTTGCCGGCGGATCTTCGCGTACTCGACCGCCGCCTCGTACGCGGCGCGGCCGACGCCGAGATTGATCGCCGCCAGCACGGGCACGCAGCGCGCCGTCTCCTCGCCGCCTGCAAAGGGGCTCCTTCCTTCCCTGCCGAGCAGGCGATCGGCGGGCACGCGGCAATCCTTGAACGCGATCCCCGAGCCGGTGCCGTGATGCCAGCGCGTAACGGATTCGCCGTTGGCGCCGTTCCCGCCGAACGGGCTGCTGCGCTCGCCTACCGTGAAGCCGGGCGCGTCCCGCGGCACGAGCAGCGTGGAGAGGCCGTTCGCGCCGGTTTTCTTCGGATCGGTGCGCACCTGAACCGCGAAAAGCTGCGCCACCGGCGCGTTCGCCACCATCGCGACGGCGCCGTTCACGATCCAGTCGCCATTGGCCTGCTTGACGGCGGCCGGCTCGCCACCGCTCTCCGCCGCAAGCGGGCGGTGATAGCTCCAGCCCGCCCCTGCCCCGGCATCGCGCGCCGCCAGCGCGAGATGATAGCGGTCGTCCCCGCCGAATTTCGAAAGAAAGGCGGCGCGCTGACCCGGTGTCATCAGCCGATCGAACAGGATATGGCCCAGGCTCGAGGTCTGCGCCAGGACGACGGCGATGTCCACGTCGCCCGCCGCGATCTCCTCCATCACGATGCAGGAAGTGAGCGTATCGGCGCCGGCCCCGCCTGCGTCCTCGGACAGCGCGAGGGTGCGCAGGCCCAGCTGGGCGGCCTTGTCGAGCGCGTCCGTCAGGAGCGGTTTGTCGAAGGGCTGCAGGCGGTCCGGATGAAGCGCCGCGGGCCTGACCTCGCTCTGGACGAAGTCGCGCAACGTATCGCGGAACTCAATCTGTTCCGCGGTGAGATTCAGGTCGTACATTGTGGATTCCTTGGATGGGGACGGTAGTTTACTAGATGAAGAGGGTTTCAGGATGTGGAATCCAGGGCCCAAAGGCGTGATTCGTGATTGGTCCAGAGGCCTGACGGCCTCAAGCCGTCTCTGAACCATACCGCAAGGCCTGCCTTGTTTATGCGCTCCAATCGCCATGCACCAATCGCCAATCACGCAATTCGCCGCTGCTACCGCGCGAGCTGTCTCAGTTCCTTGAGCAGCGCGTCGGAAACCTCCACGCCCTCCGCCTTCGCCGCGGCGACGGCCTGCTGGCGCCGGGCGCCGGGAAGCCGGACGCCGGCGTCGGCGAGCATGGTCGAGATCAGGGTTTCGAGACGCTCGTCGTAGGCATCCGCGCCGACGAGCGCGCCCGGATCGATGACGATGATCGCGTGGCCGATGCGCGGCCTGCGGCCGGGCTCGAAGTAGGAGTCGTTCTCGAAGCCGAACGCCGCGCCGGTCAGCGCGACGGACAGCAGCTCGACCGTCAAGGCCAGCAACGTGCCTTTTACGCCGCCGATCGCGGACATGCTGCCGGTCAGCGCGGCCCTGGGATCGGTCGTCGGGTTGCCGTCCCTGTCCACGGCCCAGCCCAGGGGAATGGGCTTGCCCTCCTTCGCGTAGAGCATGATCTTTCCGCGCACGACCTCCGTGAGCGAGAGGTCCACCACGACGGGATCGGCGTTGCGCCGTGGAAAAACCGCGGCGATCGGGTTGGTACCGTAAAGTGGCTTCTTCCCGCCCCAGGCGGTGATCGCCGCTGGAGAGTTGCTGAACGCGAAACCGATCAACCCGGCCTGCGCGACCGGCACGAGATGATAGGCCGCCGCACCGAAATGGTGGCTGTTGGTGACGCCGGCGAACGCAATGCCATGACGCTTCGCGCGCTTCAGCGCTTCCTTCGCCGCCAGCGCGGCCGCCGGGAAGGCCAGCCCGCCCCGCGCGTCTATGATGCAGGTCCCGCCCTTTTTCCTCACGACCGCGGGCCTCGCAGCGCCGTCCACACGCCCCTCGCGCAGGTGCTGGGCGTAAAGCGCGACCCGCGAGACGCCGTGCCCCGGCAAGCCTTCCATCTCGGCAGCGACGAGCGCCTGCGCCGTCGCGCGCGCCATCGCGCGAGAGGCGCCGGCGCGGGCGAGCGCTCGCGTCACCAGCCGCAGCAGCTTTTCGGCAGGGATCTTCATGGTAATGCCGTTCGGATGTCAGTCCACCATGCCCAGCTGACGGAAGTGCGGCAGAACGTGGCTGAAGAATAACCGGGCCTTGCCCGCGATCAGGTTCCGGGCTTCGTCGGCCGATTTCACCGGCTCGCCCGCCTTGAGCAGTCTCAGACCGCCGGCCGTGAGCGCTTGTGTGGCGTGATCCACCGGATCACGGCCCTCGGCGAGGCCTCCGAGGAGCAGGCTGTCGATCACGCTGACCGCCACGCCGGAACCGAGCACTGGCGATGCCAGCGCCACGGCTTCCGGCCCGGCGACCGGCCGCGACAACACCCCCTTGTTGAACCTCGCAGCCGCAGTGCGGCGCGCACCCTCTCCCGCAGCGGGCAGGGCGGGCAGGATGTTGCCGAAGGCGGCCATCCCCAGAACCGCTTGACGCAGTCCCTCGCGGTCCAGAGAGGCGCATTCCGGCGCCTGCGCCAGCTCGTCCAGGGTCAGGGGCGCCCGCGCCAAGGCATCGAGCATCGGCGCGTAGGAGGGCTCCTCCAGCGACACCTCGCCTGCGGGCGTCCGTTGCTTCAACCGGCACAGTGCGCGCGGCCGTGCGAGGGCGAAGCGCGTGCGCCCGAGCATCGCCGCCGCTTCCGCCGGGCCTGCCGGCGGCGCGTCCCGGGTGTACACATCTCTGCGGAAGGTCCGGTTGACCGCGTAGTCCCTGACCGTTTCGGCGAACACCCGGTCGGCGGCATCCGCCACGAACGGCCGTAGGTCGGGCTTGAGCACGAGCTGGTCGAAGTTGTCGATCAGCGCAGCCGACCCGGCGTAGGCAAGGCCTGCCCCGGCCAGCTCGCGCACGACATCCGCATGAAAGAACGGCGACCAGTTCGCGCCATAGAATTCGTGCGCCACGTAGCGCAGGTCCTCGCCCGCGACCCGATCAAGCAGCTTTTTCGCCTGGGGGCTCGAGCGGAAATACTCGGCCCCCGCGCCCGCGAGCAGGGTGGCGAACTGCACCGACCGCCGCACGCGGTCGGGTAACTCGCCTTCGTCCACGCCGGCATGTTCGACGAACAGCCGCTGCAGCGGGGCAGCCTGTGCGAATCCCGGGAGACAGTTGTAGCTCACGTAGACGATGCCACCCGTCTTCAGGCGCCGGCGGATGAATTCGACGATGTGCCGCCGGTTCTCCTCGCTCACCCAGGAGTACACGCCGTGCAGGCCGATGATCTCGGCGTCAGCCGTGTCCAGCTCGTTCAACTCGCCAAAGCTCCGCTCCAGGAACGTCGCGTTCTCCACACCGGTGTCCTGAGCCAGCTTGCGCGCGTAAGCCACGTGCGCCGGGTTGAAATCCACACCGATGAACCGGCCGTGAGGGTTGACCGCCGCGAGCAGCGTCGCCGTGTGCCCGTTGCCGCAGCCGAGCTCGTAGTAGGTAAACGGCCGGTCCGTGTCAACGGCCTGCACGCGGTGCAACGCGGTCACGAAGCGCAGCAGCGACGGCGCCAGCTCGCGGTAGAAACCGTGCGTGTAATCGATGTCGACGACGTAGCCGTCGCTCCGGGCCTGCCCGCTCGCGCCCGGCGCCGTGCGCCGGGGGGCGCGCCCGGACGGCGGCACTGGACGCGAAGCGGCGGGCGTGGACAAGATGGAACGGCTCAGTAATCGACGGGGGGCGTAAGCAGCGTGTCGATCGAGAGGTGGGGCAACGAACCCGTCCATGCCACGAGATCGCCGGTGCTCCCGCTCCCGGCCGGCTCGCTCGCCGTGACGGGGGTGCCCGGATCAGCCCCGGCGAACGCCGCGAACATCGCATCATCGAAGGAAGGCGATGACATGCCCATCGCGGCGAAGAGTCCGCCGGCATCATGAGGCGAAGTCACCAGTGCCGGATCGATTTCCTCGTCATTGAGAACGTCGTAAGCGAAGGTGTGGCTCTCCAGCAAGCCGCCGGGGCTCAGACTCTTGGTGGTGATTGAGAAGCGCTCGAAATCGAAGCTCAGCGTGTCCGTTTGAATGCCGTCGCGCACCTCGCTGATGGTCACCCCGTTCAGCCGCAGGTCGTAGACCTCCTGCGGATTGACTCCGCCCGTGCGCCCCACCAGCCGCAGCGCGTCGATCGGCTGCTGCGTGGCTGCATACTGCACCAGCGCGCTGCCCAGCCCGCTCGCCAGATCCACACTCAGCGGCGAGAACACCACCTGCCCCGCCGCATCGGTGCTGATAAAAAAGTTGTAGGAGTCGATCTCGAACTCGCCCTTGTGCTTGTCGTCGGTCGAGCCGCCATCGAAGTCGTCGAGCTTGAGGAAGAACTGCTGCGCCTGGGGCACGTCCCCGTGCACCGTGCCCGCGCCCGGCGCCACCACCAGCGCGGGGTCGATCTGCTCGTTGGTCTTCAGATCGAAGCCGAAGCTCTGGCCCACCAGCGAGCCGGTCGCGTCCTGCGTCCGGGTGGTCAACGCCACGCGCTCGAAATCGAAGCTCAGCAAGTCGCTCGCAGGGCTGTCAAAGGTCGCATCGATCGTTACCCCGTTCAGCCGCAGGTCGTAGACCTCTTGCGGGTTGGCGCCCCCCGTGCGCCCCACCAGCCGCACCGCGTCGATCAGCTGCCCCGTGGCCGCATAGCCGGTGAGCACGCTGCCCAGCCCGCCCTCCAGGTCCACTCTCAGCGGCTCGAACGTCACCTGCCCCGCCGCGTCGGTGCTGATGACAAGGCTGGGTAAATCGACCTCGAACTCCCCCTTGTGCTTGTCGTCTGCCGAGTCTCCCAGCACCCCGTCGATCTTCAGGAAGAACTGCACCGGCTGAGCCACATCCCCGTGCACCGTGCCCCCGCCCGGTGCTACCACCAGCGCCGGGTCGATCTGCTCGTTGGTCTTCAGATCGAAGCCGAAGCTCTGGGTGTCCAGCGAGCCGGCAGCGTTCTGCACCTTCGTGGTCAACGCCAGGCGCTCGTAATCGAAGCGCAGCGAATCGGTGAAAGTGCCGTCAAACGTCTCGGCGATCGTCACCCCGTTCAGCCGCAGCTCGTAGATCTCCTGCGGGCTGGCCCCTGCCGTGCGCCCCACCAGCCGCACCGCGCTGATCTCCTGCTGCGTGGCCGCATACTGGGTGAGCACGCTGCCCAGCCCGCTCGCCAGATCCACACTCAGCGGCGAGAACGCCACCTGCCCCGCCGCGTCGGTGTTCACCGAGAAGATGTAGAAACCGATGTCGAATTCGCCCAGGTGCTTGTCGTCTGCCGAGTCTCCCAGCACCCCGTCGATCTTCAGGAAGAACTGCACCGGCTCGGCCACATCCCCGTGCACCGTGCCCCCGCCCGGGGCCACCACCAACGCCGGGTCGATTTGTGCGTCCGTCTTCAGATCGAAGCCGAAGCTCTGGCTGTCCAGCCCGCCGCCGGCGTTCTGCACCCGGGTGGTCAGCGCCACGCGCTCGAAATCGAAGCTCAGCGCGTCGGTAAAAATGCCCTCGCGCGCCTCGCTCACCGTCACTCCGTTCAGCCGCAGCTCGTAGACCTCCTGCGGGTTGACTCCCCCCGTGCGCCCCACCAGCCGCAGCGCGTCGATCGACTGCCCCGTGGCCGCATACTGCACGAGCGCGCTGCCCAGCCCGCTCGTCAACTCCACACTCAGCGGGGAGAACACCGCGTGCCCCGCCGCGTCGGTGCTCACGTCAAAGTTGTAGAAATCGATCCCGAACTCGCCCTTGTGCTTGTCGTCCGCCGAGTCCCCCAGCACCCCGTCGATCTTCAGGAAGAACTGCACCGGCTGGGCCACATCCCCGTGCACCGTGCCCCCGCCCGGCGCCACCACCAGCGCCGGGTCGATCTGTGCGTCCGTCTTCAGATCGAAGCCGAAGCTCTGGCCCACCAGCGAGCCGGCCGCGTCCAGCACCCGGGTGGTCAACGCCACGCGCTCGAAATCGAAGCTCAGCCGATCCGCTCCAATGCTGTCGTCCGCCTCGCTGATCGTCACCCCGTTCAGCCGCAGCTCGTAGACCTCCTGCGGGTTGGCACCCGCCGTGCGCCCCACCAGCCGCACCGCGCCGATCTCCTGCTGCGTGGCTGCATACTGCGCCAGCACGCTGCCCAGCCCGCTCGAAAGCCCCACCGTCAGCGGCGAGAACACGACCTGCCCCGCCACGTCGGTGCTGATGCCCAGGTCGTAGAAATCGATCCCGAACTCGCCCTTGTGCTTGTCGTCCGCCGAGTCCCCCAGCACCCCGTCGATCTTCAGGAAGAACTGCACCGCCTCGCCCGCATCCCCGTGCACCGTGCCCCCGCCAGGGGCCACCACCAGCGCCGGGTCGATCTGCGTGTCCGTCTTCAAATCGAAACCGAAGCTCTGGCTGTCCAGCCCGCCGGCCGCGTCCAGCACCCGGGTGGTCAACGCCACGCGCTCGAAATCGAAGCTCAGCAGGTCCGTGCCAATGCTGTCGTCCACCTCGCCGATCGTCACCCCGTTCAGCCGCAGCTCGTAGACCTCCTGCGGGTTGGCTCCCCCCGTGCGCCCCACCAGCCGCACCGCCCCGATCGACTGCCCCGTGGCCGCATACTGCGAGAACACGCTGCCCAGCCCGCCCTCCAGCTCCACCGTCAGCGGCGAGAACACCGCCTGCCCCGCCGCGTCGGTCGCGATGGAGAAATCATAGCGAGCGAGGTCGAACTCGCCCTTGTGCTTGTCGTCCGCCGAGTCCCCCAGTACCCCGTCGATCTTCAGGAAAAACTCCACCGGTTGCGGCGAGTAACCGAGGTTGGTGACATCGGTCACTCCGACGGTGAATGCCTCGGCGTAGACCGTGCCCGCCGAACCCGTGAACTGGACCGTCACCGTGTGCGAAGCCGCCGTCTCGAAGTCGAGCGCGCCCGCCACCACCAGCTTCGTCCCGTCGATCGCAAAGCGCCCGTTCGCATCGTCGAGCAGAGCGAACGTCACCGTCTCGCCCGCCGCCATCCCGCTCGCCGTCAGCTCGCCAACCACCGCTCCCGCGGCACTGTTCTCCGCGATCGAGGCGTTCGACAGATCGATGTCCGGCGGGGCAGGACTGAAGAGGAACTGCCCCGGCGCAAGCGCCTCCTTGGCGAAGTTCTCGAGCACCAGCCCGCTGCCCAGCGTGATGACGGTGTCCGCGCCGTTCTGCGTCACCTGCAGGTCCGCCAGGCTGTGCACCCCGATCACGCCCCGCAGATCGAGCACGTCGCCTTCGGCGGGGTTGAAGTCCGTGACCGTGTCCGTCCCGTCTCCAGTGCGATACACGATGGTGTCGGCGTCCGCGCCGCCGGTCAGCCGGTCATCCCCGAGCCCGCCGGTCAAGGTGTCATTGCCGCCGCGCCCCGCCAGCCAGTCGCTCCCGGTCCCCCCGACCATAACGTCGGCGCTGTCTGCGCCCATGGTGAAGGTGAACCCCGGCCCCAGCACGCCGGTGCCGCTCACGCTCTTGGTGGTGAGGGAGAGGCGCTCGAAGTCGAAGCGCAGCACATTGCCGCCGACGTCGTCGCGCACCTCGCCAATCGTCACCCCGCCCAACCGCAGGTCGTAGACCTCCTCCGGATTGACTCCGTTCGTGCGCCCCACCAGCCGCAGCGAGTTGATCGGCTGCTGCGTGGCCGCATACTGCACCAGCGCGCTGCCCAACCCGCCCTCCAGAAACACCGTCAGCGGCGAGACCGTCACCTGCCCCGCCGCATCGGTGTGCACGGCGAGTTGGTAGAAGTCGACCTCGAATTCGCCCTTGTGCTTGTCGTCGGTCGAGCCGCCATCGAAGTCGTCGATCTTCAGGAAGAACTGCTGCGCCTCGGGCACGTCCCCGTGCACCGTGCCACCACCGGGCGCCACCACCAGCGCCGGGTCGATCTCGGCGTTCGTCTTCAGATCGAAGGCGAAGCTCTCGCTATCCAGCCCCCCGATGCCGTTCTCCACCCGGGTGGTCAGCGCCACGCGCTCGAAATCGAGGTGCAGCGCGTCGTGGCCGCCACTGGTGTCACCTACCGAGGCTATCGTCACCCCGTTCAGCCGCAGCTCGTAAATCTCCTGCGGGTTCGCTCCCGTCGTGCGCCCCACCAGCCGTACCGCGTCGATCTCCTGCCCCGTGGCCGCATAGCCGGTGAGCACGCTGCCCAGCCCGCTCGTGAGCGACACCGCCAGCGGCGAGAACACCACCTGCCCCGCCGTGTCGGTGCCCACGAGGAAGTTGTAGCCCTCGACGTCGAACTCGCCCTTGTGCTTGTCGTCCGCCGAGTCCCCCAGCACCCCGTCGATCTTCAGGAAGAACTCAACCGGCTGGGCTATGGCTCCGTGGTCCGTGCCTCCGCCCGGCGCCACCACCAGCGCCGGGTCGATCTCGGCGTTCGTCGTCAGATCGAAGCCGAAGCTCTCACTGCCCAGCGGCGCGCCGGTGACGCTGTTCAGTGCCTTGGTGGTCAACGCCATGCGCTCGAAATCGAAGCGCAGCGTGTCGAAACTGCCGACATCATCGGCCGCGGCGATCGTTACCCCGTTCAGCCGCAGCTCGTAGACCTCCTCCGGACGGGCTCCCCCCGTGCGCCCCACCAGCCGTACTGAGCTGATCTCATGCCCCGTGGCCGCATACTCCGTGAGCACGCTGCCCACGCTGCCATCCAGGGTCACCGTCAGCGGCGAGATCACCGGGTGCCCCGTCGCGTCGGTGCTCACGGTGAAGTTGTAGCCAGCGAGGTCGAACTCGCCCTTGTGCTTGTCGTCGAGCGAGTCCCCCAGCACCCCGTCGATCTTCAGGAAGAATTCGACCGGCTGGCCCGTATCCCCGTGCACCGTGCCCCCGCCCGGCCCCACCACCAGCGCCGGGTCGATCTCGGCGTTCGTCTTCAGATCGAAGCCGAAGCTCTGGCTGCCCACCACCTCGCCGGTGAGGTTGTTCAGCGTCTTGGTGGTCAATGCCATGCGCTCGAAATCGAAGTCGAGCCTGTCGCCGAAAGAGTGGTCATCCGCCGCGGCTATCGTCAAACCGTTCAGCCGCAACTCGTAGACCTCCTCCGGGCGGCCTCCCGCCGTGCGCCCCACCAGCCGCACCCCGCTGATCTCCTGCCCCGTGGCCGCATACTCCGTGAGCACGCTGCCCAGTCCGCTCTCCAGGTGCACCGTCAATGGCGAGAACACCACCTGCCCCGCCGCGTCGGTGCTCACTGTGAAGTTGTAGCCAGCGATGTCGAACTCACCCTTGTGCTTGTCGTCGAGCGAGTCCCCCAGCACCCCGTCGATCTTCAGGAAGAATTCGACCGCCTGGCCGGTATCTCCGTGCACCGTGCCCCCGCCCGGCGCCACCACCAGCGCCGGGTCGATCTCGGCGTTCGTCTTCAGATCGAAGCCAAAGCTCTGGCTGTCCACCACCTCGCCGGTGACGCTGTTCAGCGCCCTGGTAGTCAACGCCATGCGCTCGAAATCGAAGCTGAGCAAGTCACTGTTGCTGCCGCGATCGTCCGCGGCGCTGATCGTCACCCCGTTCAACCGCAGCTCGTAGACCTCCTCCGGGCGGCCCCCCGCCGTGCGCCCCACCAGCCGCACGGCGCCGATTTCCTGCCCCGTGGCCGCATACTCCGTGAGCACGCTGCCCAGTCCGCTCTCCAGACTCACCCGCAGCGGCGAGATCACCGGGTGCCCCGCCGCGCCGGTGCTGATCCCGAAGTTGTAGAAATCGATATCGAACTCGCCCTTGTGCTTGTCGTCGAGCGAGTCCCCCAGCACCCCATCGATCTTCAGGAAGAATTCAACCGGCTGGGCCGTATCCCCGTGCAACGTGCCTCCGCCCGGCCCCACCACCAGCGCCGGGTCGATCTGCTCGTGCGTCGTCAGATCGAAGCCGAAGCTCTGCGCCTGCAGCCCACCGCCGCTCGGCACCCGGGTGGTCAACGCCATGCGCTCGAAATCGAAGCTGAGCGAGTCGACGAAAATGCCGTCATCGGCCCGCGCAATCGTCACCCCGTTCAACCGCAGCTCGTAGACCTCCTCCGGGCGCCCCCCCGCCGTGCGCCCCACCAGCCGTACCGCGCTGATCTCATGCCCCGTGGCCGCATACTCCGCCAGCACGCTGCCTAGCCCGCCTTCCAGGCTCACCCGCAGCGGCGAAATCACCGTGTGCCCCGCCGCATCGGTGCTCACGCTGAAGTCGTAGCGATCGATCTCGAACTCGCCCTTGTGCTTGTCGTCCGCCGAGTTCCCCAGCACCCCGTCGATCTTCAAAAAGAAATCCACCGGCTCCGGTGAAGTGCCGGCGACGACCTCGCTGAACAGGAACTGGGCCGGCGTGAGCGTCGTCATGTCGACGTTCTGGAGTACGAGCCCGCTGCCCAGCGTGATGACGGTGTCCGACCCGTTCTGGGTGATGGAAAGATCGGACAGCGCGTGGACGCCGGGCACGCCCCGGAAATCGATCACGTCGCCTTCGGCGGGGTTGAAGTCGGTGACGGTGTCGGTCCCGTCGCCCGTCCGGTACACGATCACGTCGGCGCCGGGGCCGAGGGTTATGGTGTCGTCGCCCGGCCCGGCGAGGACGATATCGCTCGCGGCCGTACCCGTGACGACGTCGTTGGCGCCGCCACCCACCAGCAGGCGCGACGAGACGCCGTTGAACTCGAGGAATTCGACGCCCGTCAGCGTGTCCGTCCCGTCGTCGCCTCCGGCGAGGCTCAAGTCCGTAACGATCACTCCGCCGGCGCTGCTGGTGATACGGTAATCGACCCGCGATCCGGAATAGATCACGGTGTCCGCATCGCCGGGCCCGCCGTCGATCCGGTCGTTGAGCGCACCGCTCCTGATCCGGTCGTCGCCTTCTCCGCCCGAGAAAATCCGCGCCGGATCGTAGCCCGCCGCGGCCGCGACAACGGCGTCTGCCGGCAGCACCACTTCGTCGTCGCCGGCGAGGGCGTCGTACTGACTGTCCGGCTCGTAGGTGCCCGCCACGACCGCGTTGAAATCCACGACATCGGCGCTCGCCGTGAACAACGCGTCCGCGCGCCCGGCCACGGTCACCAAAACCGTTGCGGCGCCCGTTGCGCCGTGGACATCGGAGACGACGTAGCTGAAGCTGTCGGTCAGTGACTGTCCGGGGACGAGGCGCTGCAGGGCGGTAGCTCCTCTCGGGTCATACGAGAGCGTGCCATCGGGGTTCAGCAGCAGGGCCGCCCCGAGCGCCGACACCGGATCGAAGGTGCTGATGGAGAAAGCGTCGCCGTCGATATCGCGGTCGTTGCCGAGAACGTCGATCGCGATCGGTGTGTCCTCGTCGGTAGCCGCCGCATCGTCTACCGCCTCCGGGGCGTCGTTGCGCCCGGATATGCGTAATTCGACCCGGGCAGTGGCAGATGCGCCCGCCAGGTCCGTGATCGTGTAGCCGAAGCTGTCGCCAACGCTCTCGCCCAGCGCCAGCGACTGCAGCGCAAGCGCCCCGGTTGGATCGTACGTATAGCTGCCGTCGGCGCTGACGACCACCGCCGCCCCGCGCTGGCTGAGAGCGTCGAACGCGGTCACCTTCAGCACGTCGAGATGATCGGGATCGGTGTCGTTGGCGAGCACCCCGGGCGCTGGCACTGCAAGCGGCGTGTCCTCGTCGATCGCGCCGGAATCGACCCGCGCGACCGGCTCCGTGTTGATGAGATCGATCGACAGCGCTTCGAAATTCGAAGCTTCGAGATTGAAGCTCCTGAAGTGGAAGGCCGTACCCGACCTGGTCTGCGGATCGGCATGGGCCGCCAGGAACGCGCGGAACTCCGCGATGTCCTGCTGCACCGAGGCGAGCTGGTGCTCGCCGTAGGTGAGGGCGAGCCGCAGCGTGTCGAAGCCCTGTCCGCCGTCGTAGACGTCGCGCGTGCCGATGTCGGCGAATCCCGGACCGAGATTTTCCGCCATGCGGTAAACGGCGGTGTCATCACCGCGGCCGGCAAGCACGAGGTCGTTACCCGCGCCGCCGTCCAGCGCATCGTCGCCTTTACCGCCCTCCAGCTTGTCGTTCCCGACGCCTCCAATGAGCCGGTCGTTGGCCTTGCCGCCGTCCAACCGGTCATTGCCCGCGCCACCATCAAGCGTGTCGTCGCCTTTGCCGCCCTTGAGGTTGTCGTCCCCGTCGCCACCGATGAGCTGGTCGTTGCCTTTGCCGCCGCGGAGATGGTCGTTACCCGGATCGCCCAGGATGACGTCGTTGCCCCCGGTGCCTTGCCGGTGGAGTGCGGGCAGATGCGGCCCCGGCCCTGGCTGGATAACGCCGTGCACTTCGCTTGCGCGATTGACGTCGGTGCCGCTCTTTTTCATCGGTCCCCTTGTCGCGCCGCAGGGCGCGAACCTTCCCTGCACAATGCTTCAACGCGCTGAACTGGCAGTCAAGGGGATATTAACCGAATCGAGCCTGGTCCCGGAGCGCCCCGATGCCCAAGCGCACGAGTTTCCCGTCGCGATGAAGCCCCGTTCCGTCCGCAGGACCTGCCTCGACCTCGGCTACGGGCGGCACGTAGGGGTTGTAGGTGCTCATGCTTCGCAAGAAGTGATGAGGTACTGGTGATGAGATAGTGGTGATGAGAAGTGGTGATGAGACACGAACACGCGAAAGGTCAGCAACGGGTGAGACGGCGAGACAGAGGATTAGGTAGTGAACGTATCACGTGTCACGCATTCAAAGCCGGAAGGATCATACGTAGCCCGCCTCGCGCTGGTGCCGGATGGCGAGGACCAGAACGTCGTCGCGTGATTCGTCGTAGCGATACAGCGCGATGTAGCCGCTCCGGCCCCGCGAGATGATCAACTCGCGAGAGCCCGCTTCCACCGGACGGCCGATCAAGGGGTGCTGTCTCAGCGCATCAACCGCGGAAACGATCAAGGCGGCTGTTTCAGCCGCCGCATGCGGATCGCTGCTCGCGAGGAAATCAGCCAGTCTTTCGAGATCGGACGCGGCGCGTGGCGCATAGTTGACGACCGCCATCCGCGGACGTTACCGCTTCACGAGCTTCGGGCGCGACGCTTTCCTGCCCGCTGCGCGGGCGCGGAAGTAACGATGGACGTCTTCGGCGCGGTACACCAGACCGGTCCGCCGGACCTCCTCCTCCGCGGCCAGCGCATCGGCAACGAACGCTCTGCGCTTCTCGGCGAGCGTTGCCTGCGTTTCGAGGGCCTCGACCATCCAGGCGTGGGCGGTCTTGCCGGCGGATTCAGCAAGAGGCGCAATGCGCTTCTTCAGGCTGTCGGGCAGCTTCAGCGTCGTCGTCGCGGGCATGGCCGGTCCTCGAATGAGGTGCCACCAAGGTAACACCGCGGTCCGTACCGGTCAAGCCGCGCGCCCCGATGAACGGGGCAGATTTGCTAGTCGAGCGTGATGCCAACCTGCCGGCCGACGCGCGCGATGCGCTCGCGCTCGGCCTTGATGAAGGCGGTGAACTCGGCCGGCGATTCCGCGTGCGCGCTGACGCCCTGTTTCGCGAGGGGCGCGCGTACGTCGGGCGCTTGCATCGCTTTCACGATTTCGGCGTGCAGTAGCTGCACGATGCGGATGGAGGTCCTCGCCGGCACCGCCACGCCCGACCACACTGTGATCTCGAAGCCGGGAAGGACGTCGGCTACGGTCGGCAGGTCCGGAAGGAACGGATCGCGCTTCGCGCCGGTGGTTGCGATCAGCTTGATCCTCCCGCTTTTCCAATGCGGGATCGCGGAGACGGGGGGCATTATCATGAACTGGAGCTGCCCCGCGACGAGGTCGTTGAGCGCGAGCGGGGTGCCTTTGTAGGGCACGTGCACGGTTTTTACGCCTGACAGCACATTGAACATCTCGCCCGCAAGGTGGGGCACGGTGCCGTTGCCGGCCGATCCGTAGTTGAGCTGGCCGGGCCGCGCCTTTGCGAGCGTCACGAGGTCGGCGACAGCGCCGACCCCGAGCGCCGGATGGACCACAACCACGTTGGTCGCCGATACGACCCGCGACAGCGCAAGGAAGTCCCTGTCGGTGTCGTAGGGGAGATTGGGCTTGAGCGCCGGCAGAACGGCGAATGGTGCGGTACCTCCCAGCAACAGCGTATGCCCATCGGGGGGCGCATTCTTTGCCAGTTCAACGGCGATGACACCGCTTCCGCCCGGACGCGAATCCACGATCACCTGCTGCCCGAGCTGTTCGGCAAGCTTGTTGCCGAGAAGCCGGGCGACGGTGTCGGCCGTGCTGCCTGCTGGGAACCCGACGATGATTCGCAGCGGCCGGGTGGGATAAGCCTGGGCGGAGCCGATCCACGATACGGCAAGCGCCGCGGCCGTGGCAGTTGCAAGACACCTCGATACGCGGCGGATGATCGTCATGAGGCTCCTTGGGCTGCTTGTAACGGTAGCCCGCCAAGGGGTATAAGGGAACCGTGCTATTCAGTATAAGGATATAGGCAAAACCCATGGATAACGCGGTCCAGCACTGGGAAGGTCGCATTGGCCGGCGCCTCAGGCTGCGCGATCTCCATATCCTCTCCATCGTCGTGCAGTGGGGGAGCATGGCCAAGGCCGCCTCGCATCTCGCCATGACCCAGCCTGCCGTGTCCGAAGCGATCGCCAAGCTGGAGGACATCCTGCGCGTCCGTCTCCTCGATCGCAGCCCGCGGGGAATAGAGCCGACCCTCTACGCGCACGCGCTCCTCAAACGCGGCCACGTGGTGTTCGATGAGTTGAGACAGGGAATACGAGACATCGAGTTCCTGGCGGATCCGACTGCGGGAGAAGTACGGGTCTCCTCGCAGGAGACGTTCGCCGCCGGCTTGTTGCCGGCGGCCATCGACAGGCTATCGCGGCGTCATCCTGGGATCGTGGTCCATGTCGTCCAGCCAAACACGGCGACGCTGGAATTCCGGGAGCTGCGGGAGCGAAGCGTGGACGTCGTGCTGGCAAGAATGCCGCGGTCTATCGTGTCGGAGGAGGTCGATGTCGAAATGCTTTTCGACGATCCAAGTTTCGTGGTCGCGGGATCGCAGAGCCGCTGGGCGCGCCGGCGCAAGATTACGCTTGGAGAATTGGTGAACGAGCCCTGGATTTTCTCCGCCAATCAGCCATTCGGTGCAATGATCGACGAGGCATTCAAGGCACAGGGGTTGGAGGTTCCGCGGAAAAGGGTCAGCGCGGGTTCCATGCTGCTGCGCAGCCGTCTTCTCGCAACCGGGCGTTTCCTGACTACGCTTCCCGATTCCGTGCTGCGATACAACGCAAAGCAGTGGTCGCTCAAAGTATTGCCGGTCGATTTAGGGGTCAAGCCGCGGGCAATTGCGATCGTCACGCTGAAGAATCGAACCGTCAACCCGGTGGTTCAGCTCTTCGTCGAGCATTTGCGGGCGGTCGCGAAAACGATGTTCGCGCCTTCGGGCCCGGGACGAGACGCCCGGGGCAAGCTCATGGACACAAAAGCATAGGCCAGTCGAGAACAGACTGAAGAGGCTGAAATTATTTGTTTTCCTGCCCCTAACTTTCCGTGCCCTTCCGTGTGTTTCCGTGGCCGATTGGGTCTCACACCGCGGTCGATCCGGTGAGCAATGTTTCCCCTGGCTTCACCCGCGTGAACGCCACCGGCCGCGTGGTGATGCCGAAGCGCCCGTCCTTCCAGGTGACGCAGGTATAGCGCGAGTTGGCAAGATCGTGCGCGTCGGGAAAATCCGCGCGGAAGTGCGCGCCGCGCGAATCCTCGCGCGCGGCGGCGGCGAAGCGTATGGATTTCGAGACGAGGATGAGGTTCTTGAGGTTGAGCCAGTCGTGCCACGTCAGGTTGAAAGCCAGCCCGGGCCCCGCCGCCCCGGTCGCCTCGAGCCGCGCTTCCAGCTCGTCGAGTGCGCCTGCCGCGCGCTCGAGGCTCGCCGCATCGCGCACGATGCCGACCTCGTCCCACATCACGTCGTAGAGCCGCTCGCGGATCGCCTCGAGATCGCCCGCCGGTTTCCCGAGCGGCGCGCGCGCGGCCGCGATTCCGCGCTCTATGGCGGCCTCGTCTGGCTCGTGGAATATGCCTTTTTTTCGTATCCACCCCGGGATGGCATCGCCGGCTATCCCGCCGAAGACCGTCGAGTTGGCGACGCCGTTTCCACCCAGCCGGTTCGCGCCGTGCACGCCGCCGGTGTCCTCACCGGCCGTGAACAGGCCCGGCAGCTCCGTCGAGCAATCCGCGCCGAATACGACGCCGCCCATCATGTAGTGGGCGGTCGGGACGACTTCGACCAGCCCGCCGGCGAGATCGAAGCCGCAGTCGGCGCAGCGCTCCACCATGCCCTTGAATTCCTTCGCGACGCGCTCGGGCCCGAGATGTCCCATGCTGATATAGACCCCGCCGTGCGGCGTCACCCGGCCCGCGCGCATCTCGGCGTAGATCGCGCGCGAAACGATGTCGCGGGTCGCGCGCTCGCCCTTGGGATCGTAGCGGCTCATGAAGCGCTCGTTCGCCCCGTTCAGGAGATAACCGCCCGAGCCGCGCAGGCCTTCTTCGAGCACGGTGCCGGTCATGCGCGTGCCCGGCCCGGCGAGGAGCCCGGTCGGATGGAACTGCACCATCTCCATGTCGCGCAGGGTGAGCCCCGCGCGCAGCGCCATGGCCATGCCGTCGCACGTCTTGTCCCCGGAGGGCGTGTGGTACTTGTACATGGTCGGCCCGCCGCCGGTCGCGAGCAGCACCGCCTGCGCCTGGACGAAAAGGAATTCGCCCGTGCGGATGTCCGCCATCAGCACGCCGGAGATCGCGCCGCCGTCGCGGCTGGGAATCAGCTCCAGCGCGCGGTGCTCCTCCAGCCGCGCTATCCCGCGCGCCCATACCTGCTCCGCGAGACGGTTGATGATCTCTATGCCGGTCAGATCGCCCTTGTGCACGGTGCGGTCGAAAGTCTGCCCCGCGAATGCCTTCTGGTGGATGGTGCCGTCGGGATTGCGGTCGAAGAAGCAGCCGAGCTCATTTTCGAGCTCGTGAATGCGCTCGATGGCGACGTTGACGAGCGTCCAGGCCAGGTCCTGATCGGGCAGCCACTTGCCGCCTTCGATCGTGTCCATGAAGTGCCGCTCGACGGAATCCTCCTTCGCCAGCGCGACGTTGTAACCGCCCTGCACCATGCGCGTGCAGCCGCACTTGCCGAGCAGGCCCTTCACGGCGATGGTGATGGAAAGCGACGGATCCGCCTGGTGCGCGTGGAGCGCGGCGAAGAGGCCGGCGCCGCCGGAGCCCAATATCAGGATGTCCGTTTTAAGCCTACGCATCTAGTCCGGCCCTTCTCCCAGAAGCCGCTATTGCTTATCTTATAAATGACCGGTCTACGTCCGCGAGTCCCGGCACGACATCTTCATGTCGCACGAAATCAGTGCCATCAATTTCAGAACATCGGATGGTGACGGTACGAGCGGTCGCCAGCAGGTGCCGGAGAACGCGTAGGACGTGCAATCCGGGATTCACACACTTGATGCGTTGAATCCGGACGCGTGATGAATCACAGGACCTTGGTGCTTCCCGCAAGCGCCGGCATCCCATTAGTGTGGTCAACCCTGTCCCCGTCGATGGTGCGAAAGGTGTTTTCGAGATGGCAGGCAGGAATCAGCTCTTCTTAACACCGAGCGCGGCGAGTGCCGCGGACCGTTTTGATCGCGCAGCTTCATTTACTTGTGAGTACAGACTCCCGCCGTGGCTGTCCATCGACACCAGCAGCGGTCCGAAGCCCTTCACGCGGAATTTCCACAGCGACTCGGGGTTGAGGTCGTCCAGGTCCACGTCCTCGATTTGCTCTATCCAGGTCGTCTCCAGCGCCGCCGCGCCGCCCACGACCGCGAGATACACGCCGCCCAGATCCCGGAACGCCGCCGCCGAGCCTTCACGCAGGCCGCCCTTGCCGATGATGATGCGCGCGCCGTACTCGCTCATCAGCGGCCGCGTGAAGCGCTCCATCCGGTCGCTGGTGGTGGTGCCTATGCAGATCGGCTCGTAGCCGGTCGGATGCGCCTTGGTCTCTCCCACCCATCTCACGTTGGGCGCTGTGTGGATCAGCGCGTGGCCGCGCAAGTCGAAGCGCGTCTTGCGCCCGCGGTCGAACATGTGGATGTAGGTCGCGTCGCGGATGCCGTAGAGCGTGCCGTTCAGCGTCACCGTGTCGTTCACGCGAAGCCCGCGGACCTGGTCTTCAGTTACCGGAGTGGTGAAATCGTAGTGGGCCATCGTTTATTCGTCAGGGGTCAGGGGTCATGGGTCATGGGTGTCGAGAACCCGTCCTACATCCTGTGTGTTGTGCGAGTTCTCCTTACTTCATCCGCCAGAGCTTGCCAATCACGGACACGCCGTTTCGCATTACACGCATGACCCCTGACCCATGACCCATGACCGCATCAAAAGCCGTAGGTGATGCCGCCAGGCGTGAACGTCGCCCGCGCCCGGCGCGCGGAGTGACACTGCATGTTCACCGCCACCGGGTTCATCGTGATGTGCGTCGCCGCGGTCTCCACATGCACCGCGAACGACGTCGAGTCCCCGCCCAGGCCCTGCGGGCCGACGCCCAGCTGGTTCACCACGCGCGACAGCTCCTCCTCCAGCTTCGCCCCTTCCGCATCCTCGCACCGGCTGCCGAGCGGGCGCGTCGCCGCGACCTTGGAGAGGTGCACGCACAGGTCCGCGGTGCCGCCCACCCCCACGCCGACGATCGTGGGCGGGCAGGTTTTCCCGCCTGCGTCCAGCACGCAGTCGATGACGAAGGTCTTGATCGCGTCCACGCCGTCGGCGGGCACCGCCATCTTGAGCCAGGAATTGTTCTCCGATCCGCTGCCCTTGGGGATCATCTCTATGGCAAGGGTTTCCTGCGCGTCGGTGAAGTCGATATTGATCACGGGAATCGACCGCCCGGTGGAGGTGTGCTGGTTGACGCGCGTCACCGGGTGCACGACGGAGGAGCGCAGCGGGTGCTCCTTCGTGGCGCGCTCGCAGCCCTTGACGATCGCCTGCTTCAGGCGCCAGCCGTCCACCTCGACGCCGGCGCCGATCTCCACGTTGTAGATCGGGATGCCCGTGTCCTGGCACAGGAGGTTGTTCGTGTCTTCGGCCACGCGGATGTTCCGGATCATCGTGCCGAGTATCGCCTTGCCCGTGGCGTTCGTCTCGGTGCGATCCAGCCGCTCGAAGCCTGCCTTGATGTCGGGCGGCAGGACCTTCAGCGCCCGGATGTACAGCTCTTTTGCCGCCTCTTCGACCTGATTCAAATCAATCTTCATCGCAGCATCGTCAGAAATGGTGATGAAAAATGGTGATGAATGATGGTGATGAATACTGGTGATGCACAGCAACCCTCATCACCACTTTCCCATCACCAGTTCTCATCACCAGTTCCCATCACCCTCATTGAACCTGGAGCCTGCGCTCCCTCACTACCTTCGCCCAGCGCTGCGTCTCTTCGCGTATCGCTTTCGCGAACTCGTCGGGGGTGTTGCCCACCGGCGCCATCCCGATGTCCTCGAGGCGCTTGCGCAGGTCCGCTCCCGCGAGCGCTTTCACCGTATCGCCGTGAACCCGGTCGATGACCGCTTTCGGCGTGCCCGCCGGCACCATCAGTCCGAACCAGCCGAGATTCTCGAACCCCGGCAGCGTTTCGGCGACAGTGGGCACGTCCTTCACCTGCGGGGCGCGCTGCCTGCTCGTGACGGCGAGCGCGTGCAGCCTGCCCTGCTGCACGAAGCCGATGGCAGCCGACAGGTTGGGCGTGAGGAATATGATCTGGCCCGCCACCAGGTCCACCAATGCCGGGCCCTCGCCCTTGTAGGCGACGTGGACGGCGTCGATGCCGGCCGCGTTCACGAAATTCTCGGCGGCGAGATGGGTTTGCGAGCCCACGCCGGCCGACCCGAAGTTCATCGAGCCGGGTTTCGCCCTGGCGAGCGCGATCATTTCCTTGATGCCCTTCGCGGGAAAAGTCGGGTGGACGGCCACGATCTGCGGTCCGCTTGCCACGTTGGTAATCGGCAGGAGGTCCTTCTCGGGATTGAAAGGCATCTTCCGGTAGATGTGCTGGTTCGCCGTCACGATGGAGCCGGAGGTCATGAAGAGCGTATAGCCGTCGGGCGGGGACTTCGCCGCCACCTCGCCGCCGATGTTTCCGCCCGCGCCGCCGCGATTGTCCACCAGGATCTGCTGCCCCCACGCCTCGGTGAGCTTCTGTGCCAGCAGGCGCGTCACGATGTCGGTCGCGCCGCCGGGCGGGAAGGGCACGATGATGCGCACTGGCTTGGCGGGCCAGGTCTGGGCGTGCGCGGGCAGTGCCGTCAGCACAGCCGCAAGTACGAACAGTCCGGGATAACGCATTCTTTTTTCCTCGATTCCAGTCCAGTTTACAGTCCAAGCGCCTCGGTGGTAAGTCGCTTCAGATCGCGGCGGAGCCGCTCGCGCACGCCGCGGTACGCTGGCCGCTTGATGAGGTTGGCAAGCTCGTAGGGGTCGCGCTCGAGGTCGTACAGCTCGTCGAACTCCCCGTCGCGGCCGCGGTTCACCCAGTGGATGTATTTGTGCCGGTCGGTGCGCACGGCCTTGTAGGTCATCGCGATCAGCCAGGGATACGCGTTCTCCGCCCAGTATTCGACCAGGAACGATTTGCGCCAGCCGCCGCCGCTTTTTCGCCTGCCGCCCGTGAACAGCGGGGCCAGCGAGCGTCCCTGGATGTGTTTGCCCGGCTTGCCGCCCGCGAGCTCGAGCACCGTCGGCGCGATGTCCTGGCACAGCACGAGATTCTTCACCCGCGAGCCGGCCTTCACGCGCTTCGGATAGCGCACGAGGAAGGGCGAGCGTATGCCTTCTTCGTAAGCGAAGCGGCGCTCGGGGCCTATGCAGTGCTCGCCGAAGAAATAGCCGTTGTCGCCCAGGAACACGATGAAGGTGTCGTCGAGCTGGCCGGTTTCGTCCAGCGCGTCGAGCAGCATGCCCACGCCCTCGTCGACCGCGGCCATCATGGCCGCGCGCAGGCGGATCTCCTCCTGCTCGCCCGAGTGGATCGCGTCGAGCAGCGCGCGGGACTCCGGACGCTTCCGGAGCTCGATCGCTTCCGCCCACGCCGGCTTCTGCTTCAGGACCTCCTCGGGCGCGACCATGTTCGGCTTCTTCGGAAAAACGCAGCCCCGGTACAGGTCCTTGTGGCGCTCGGCGGCCACGTAGCCATCCATCCTGAAGGTGCCGTCGGCGGCCTGCTCCGCATCGGGATGCACCGCCTTGTGCGCGAACCACAGCGACCACGGCTTCGTGTGCCGGCGCTTCACGAAATCGACCGCCATCCCGTTCATGATGTCGGTGATGTAGCCCTTGTGCTGCACGTACTCGCCCTGCACGTTCAGCATCGGGTCGTTCAGCCGCCCGTGGCCGTCGTAGGCGATCCAGGAATCGTAGCCGGGCCGCGGCTTGCCGCTGTTGCCCATGTGCCACTTGCCGAGGTGGGCGGTCTCGTATCCCAGCCGCTGCAGCTCGACGTGATAGTTGGGAATGCGGTAGCTCGCGAGGTCCCGCGCGACGTTGTCGATGATGCCGTGGCGGCTCGCGTACTGGCCGGTCAGGATGGACGCGCGGTTGGGAGAGCAGATCGGCGTCGTGTGGAACGCGCGCTCGAACAGCGCGCCCTCGCGGGCGATGCGGTCGATGTGCGGCGTCTTCATGTACGGATGCCCGCCCGCGCCGAATTCGTCGTAGCGGAGATCGTCGACGAGGATGATAAGAATATTGGGCTGGCGTTTCATGTCATCTTGTCAAAAACCATTGACCACGGAATCACACGGAAGGGCACGGACGTTTGCAGAAGTTATTTTCAAGAACGGGTTGTTGCTTCACATTCCGTGTGTTTCCGTGTGTTTCCGTGGCTGAGTTGTTTTGCTTCAAAGCAAGTTGAGCAGAAAAGCCAGGCTCGCCACCACCGTCGCGCCCGCGGCGATCGCAAGCAGGCTCTTCTGCCAGTCGCGCCACGGCAGAAACTCCAGCGCGAGCAGCCGCAGCCCGCCCGCCATGTGCGCCGCGAGGAACAGCACCAGCAGGACCTCCGCGAGCTTGACCGCCGGCTGGTCGGACCAGCGCAGGAAGCTCTCCAGCTTCGCCTCCCCCTGCAGCGCGCTGCCGAGCGCCCAGAAATGAAGCGGCAGAAAGAGCGAGAGCGCAACGCCCGAGAAACGATGGACGGCAAAGGCCCACCAGGCGGGATGGCTGCGGGCGCGGAAGTCGTTCTTCATTCAGAGAACTGGTGATGAATGATGGTGATGAATGATGGTGATGAATGATGGTGATGACAATGGTGATGGAAGATCTCCAGCAGACCGCTCTTCATCACCACTATCTCATCACCAGTTCCCATCACCAGTATCCCATCACCTCTTGGTCGTTAGCCGTTGAAGACGGCGACGACGGCACGGAAGCCCCACATCGCCAGCGTCAGCCCGACCGCCATCACGGTGATGTCGAGTCCGCGCCCGCGCCAGTCGAACGTCTCCGCGAGCACGTTGCGCAGGCCGATGGGCGCATGGACCGCGATCGCGGCGACGAACAGGGCGTAGAACGCACACCACCCCATATTGCCGCGCGTGCGGCCGAGGATCTCGGCCGCGCTGAGTCCGTTGCGCACGGCGTAGATGATCGTGACGATATGCACGAGCACGCACACCGCAAGGACGGCCGCGCTCACACGCTGTGCCGTCCACAGCAGAACCTGCGCTCGGACGTTCACGAACGTCCCCCGCAGGTTCTGCGAAGGATGAAGGATGAAGGATGAAGGATGACCTTTACAGCTGGAAACGAAACCGGGTCATCCTTCCACATTCCACGTTCATCCTTCAGGCGTAGCCGTCGCTTGGTCATCCTTCCACGTTCCACGTTCATCCTTCAGATTTCGCCTTTCAACGCCGCCTTCGCCGCCGCTCTCTTCAAGCCGGCGATGGCCGCAGTTGGCGAAATCTGCTTCGGGCACCGCTCGCTGCAGCTCATGTGCGTGTGGCAGGCGTGGCAGCCCGCATCGCCTGCGACCGCCGCCAGCCGCGCGCGGTTGCCGGTATCGCGCGTGTCGTTCACCAGCGTCCACGCGCGATTCAGCGCCGCGGGGCCGAGGTAGCCGGGGTTCCACGCGACGACGTCGCACGAGCTGTAGCAAACCCCGCAGCCTATGCATTCGATCCCGGCGTCCACCTGGCGCCGCTCCGCCGAGCCCGGCGCCACGCGTGCGAACTCTTCCTTGCGGCTGGCCGAGCCCTCGAACCGGCCGCGCGCCCTCGCCCACTTGTCGAAGAATCCGGTCATGTCGGTCACGAGGTCTCTGACCACCGGGAGATTGGCGAGCGGCCCGATCTCGAGCCGGCCGCCGGCGGCAACCTTGCTCACGTGGGTGCGGCACGTCCAGCGCGCGCGTCCATTCACCGTCATCGCGCACGATCCGCACATGCCGACGCGGCAGGCGTAGCGGTAGGCGAGCGTCGGATCGAGACGCCGCTGGATGTGCGTCACGACGTCGAGCACGGTCTGGCTCTCGAGCCGGGGCACCTCGAATTCCTGGAAGGCGCCCGTCTCGCCGCCGCGCCAAACGCTGACCTGTAGCGTGGTCATACCGGACCACCCCGGCGGACTTCGTGCGCCACCCCTCCTCGTGGGAGGAGGGGAAAAAAGCGCGCAGGAAAATCCCCTCCTTCATATAGGAGGGGTGCCCGTGGAAGCGGGCGGGGTGGTCCGGTCATCCTTCCACGTTCCACGTTCATCCTTCCAATTTCAATGCCCCGCCCCCGCGCGCTGCGCCGCGCCGCGCGCGACGGTCGGCGCCGGCAGGCGCTCGATCATGATGTTGACGCACGCCGGGCGCCGTGAGGCGACCGCGCGCTCCAGCGCCGCGGGCAGGTCGGCCGCCCGCGTAACGTGCTCGCCGTGGGCGCCCAGCGCCGCGGCGGCCTGGTCGTAGCGCGCAGGGAGCAGCTCGCAGCCGTGGGCGCGCGCGCGGCCGTAGGTCTTGAGCTGGATCTGGTGCTCCGCGTTCCAGCACGCGTCGTTGCCGATCACGGCGACGAACGGCAGGCCGGCGCGCACCGCGGTGTCGAACTCGGCGAGGTGAAATCCGGCCGTGCCGTCGCCGAGCATCGCCACTACCGTCGCCTCGGGCCGGGCGACGCGGGCTGCGAGCGCGTAAGGTATCGCCGACCCGATGGAGCCGGCGGGACCGTTGATGAGGCGCGTACGCGCGCTCACGCAGGCCTGCGCCCATTGCCCGAACTCTCCGCCGTCTGCGACGAGCACGGAGTCGCGCGCGCGGTCGAGGACCTGCTGCACGGCGCGGCCGACCTCGACCGGGTGCAGCGGTCCGTCCGGGCCGGAGGCGAGCGTGTTCCATTCAGCCGGCCGGAACCTCACCGCGGCGTCCACTTCGGCCGTCCACGGACGCGT
>Ga0075418_10000974_pt1 | contig 31500 bp, 35 predicted proteins | sample SoiMetdeltSBSDD2_FD_81776 | JGI IMG/M metagenome (GOLD analysis project Ga0075418, IMG submission 81776) | Bulk soil microbial communities from a Populus tree surrounding site in Tennessee, USA - Soil MetaG P. deltoides SBSDD2 | ecosystem: Environmental > Terrestrial > Soil > Tree plantation... | reverse complement strand
CGGGACAGTTGACATATGACTGCCGTTACTCAACAATGCACGGCATGCCCGTCACTGGCGGCCGCGGCTTTAGAGGCCTGAAACCATTGTGGTATAACAGTGTCCCGCCTTAAGTGGGTACCCGGTTAATACTACCCAGCAGGTGCTCCTGCTGATATAATTGCGCGGCAATGGACCTGCGAGTGATACGAAGCGACCTGAGTCGAGAAGGATGCTGGGGGCATTCGATGAGCGCTACAGGAGCACCGCTGCTCACGCTGGTAGCTGAGCCCTTCCCGGATCTAACCGAGGCTGAAAAAAAACTCCTCCGCGCCGTTGCCGCCGGTGACATTGCTGACTGCAGTAGCCCGAACGACGCCGAGAATGATCCCAAATACGGTGATACTTGGGGTGAGTCGCGGACGATTCGAGCCGAAATCATCCGCTGGTTGTGTGTCGATCGAGAAGCTACCAAGCATGTTGATGCCATGGGGATCCGCATTGGTGCGGCCAAAATTGATGGTCAGCTCGACCTCCAATATGTGACTGTCTCTGTTCCACTTGTCCTCTGGCAGTGCACGGTCCAAGAGGGCGTCGTTCTGAACGGGGCCGATACCAGGCTACTAGCTTTTATCAGGAGTTCCCTTGGTAACCTCAGTGGGGTTGCCTTGTCTGCCGATGGTGTTCAGGTGCGCGGAGCGGTGTTTTTGCGTGACGGCTTTCAGGCCAAGGGCGAGGTGCGGCTAATTGGGGCCACGATCGGCGGCGATCTGGACTGCACTGGAGGAGCGTTTCACAACGCTAGCGGGATTGCCTGGGATGCTGAAGGCATCCATGTGAATGGCAGAGTGCTTTTGCACGATGGCTTTGAGGCTGAGGGCATGGTGCGGCTGCCTGGAGCCACGATCGGCGGCGATCTAGATTGCACTGGAGGAGCGTTTCGCAATCCAGGTGGGTTCGCCCTCTTTGCCGATGGGGTCCAGGTGCATAGCAGTGTAAGTCTGGGCGACGGTTTTCAGGCCGAGGGCGAGGTGCATCTGCTCGGGGCCACGATCGGCGGCGATCTAGATTGCACTGGAGGAGCGTTTCGCAATCCAGGTGGGTTCGCCCTCTCTGCCGATGGGATCAAAGTGCACAGAGGGGTGTTTTTGCGTGACGGCTTTCAGGCCAAGGGAGAGGTGCGGCTAATTGGGGCCACGATGGGTACCGATCTGGACTGTACCGGGGCAGTGCTTCACAATCCTGGCGGGATTGCCCTGCATGCTGAAGGCATCCATGTGAATGGCAGAGTGTTTTTGCGTGACGGCTTTCAGGCTAAGGGCGAGGTACGGCTGCTCGGGGTCACAATCGACGGCGATCTGTACTGTACCGGGGCAGTGCTGCATAATCCAGGGGGGGTCGCCCTGTTGGCTGATAGAGCCCGTGTGAGCGGTAATGCGTTTTTGCGTGACGGCTTTCAGGCCAAGGGAGAGGTGCGGCTAATTGGGGCCACGATCGGCGGCGATCTAGATTGCACTGGAGGAGTGTTTCACAATCCAGATGGGATCGCCCTCTTTGCCGATAAGGCCCATATGGGCAGTTATGTATTTTTGCGCGATGGCTTCCGAGCAACAGGCATAGTGAGCCTTATGGATGCGAACGCCGGCCCGCTCGTGGATGATGAAACCAGTTGGCCAGCGCCTGGAACTCTGAGGGTGAGTGGCTTTGTCTACACGACCATCGCTGGCGGCCGTGCGAACGCCAAAGCTAGACTTCGCTGGCTCGAACGGCAGCTGCCTGATTCGTTCAGTCCCCAGCCTTATCAACAGCTGGCAAAGGTGTTGCGGGAAAGTGGCCGAGAGGGTGACGCCAAACAGGTGCTGATCGCAAAAGAGCGAGTGCGCCGGAAGCGCGGGAATTTGGGCTGGGCGGCATGGTGCTGGAACTTGGTTCTAGGTTTCTCCATGGCCCATGGGTATAAACCCCAGCGCTTGCTGCTCGGCGCGATGGTGTTTGTCCTGTTGGGCGGGTGGCTCTTTGGGGCGGGATACCAAGCGGGAACCATTGTGCGAGCCAAAAAGACGGAGGCGGATGTCCCCTATCCCGCCTTTAACCGGTGGATGTATTCGCTCGACACCCTCCTGCCAATCATCAATTTCGGGCTGAAGGACTATTGGCGCCCCTTGGATAGTAGCCCCGCTTCCGCTATATCTCAGCAATCGCCTTTAGCCACATTCATTGGAGTCCCTTTCCCTCGCTCCTTTTATCCTATGATCACTTCCCGGGTAACCAGTGGCGAATTCTTACGTGCGTATCACTGGATTCATATTGGGGTTGGTTGGCTGCTGATCACATTAGGCATTACTGGAGTCACAGGTCTGGTTCGTAAGGATTGAGAAGGTGCACCTCTATACCTACTGTATGGCTCGAAGTAATTTCTCTGGTGGCAAGCAGTTGCGGGTATAATAGGGGTGAAATCGAGGGGTACCCACTTAAGGCGGGACACCGTTATACCACAATGGTTTCAGGCCTCTAAAGCCGCGGCCACCAGTGACGGGCATGCCGTGCATTGTTGAGTAACGGCAGTCATATGTCAACTGTCCCGCCTTAAGCGCATACCCGGCTCTTCTCCTTATATGTGGCAGACTTTGCAAAACTTCAGTAATGAATTTTCACATCAAAATATATCAATTGAAAACGAGGATTTTTCCATCCTATGGTCCTGATCGCTACTCGCTTCTCAAGCGTCTTGCGAGGGACTACCCCTACCACTCGTACGCGTTTCGGCTTTGAAGTACCTGTGCGCCGTAGCACGACTGACGGCGTACTCCTCCAGCAGCGTTTTGATAGGCACCCCAGCGGCCCGCTTCCCCCGCATCTCTGCCACCTGGAGCGGTGTGAGCTTGGTCGGGCCTGACAGTGGCTTGGTCTCGGTGTGCACCACTGGCGTCGGTGCCTGGCTCTGTCTCAGCAGCCGTGCTACTACTCTGCCGAAATCTTCCCCATGTTGGGCGGCCTGAATTTCCAGGAGGCGTTTCTCTGCGGGACTCAGCCAAATAAGCATCGACTTCAAGCCTTGTGCCTTGCGCCGCTCACGCCAGGCTCTCACTAACCGTGCGCCTTCTGACATACGCCACTCTCTCTTCGTGGTTATTAACCTTTATTAGCACTAATGGTATTCTACCCAGAGATGCGGCGGGGTCAAATCCAAGAGGTGTGAGGATATATTAGCACTAATAAGCGTTAATTAGCCATAATGCGCACTAATCAGCACTAACACAAACATCTCAGACCATGCAGTGTCCACAGGGGAATAGTGAGGGGTTTTTGTGGCTGAGATATCGGTACTGAGTTGGTGTACACCACAGGGGAGTATTTCTGGACACCTTGAGAGATGACCACTTAACGGGCGTTTACTGGGCACAGAGGCGTCACTTAAACGCGGCATACATACTGGCCCTCATCAGAGATGCGTATCCAGATCCATCATCAGGTAGATGAGATCTGCGGGCCAGAGATCCACATGCAATATCTTTCTCCCATTGTCTGCCGGTGAATATGTCAGGTTGTGCCAGGTTACAGGTACGGCCTTAAGATTATTAAAAACTACCTCATCATTGTGGGCAGCAGAGTTGCGCACGATCCGACCGAAATTCCAATCGCCGGGCCAGCGTGTTGTGTCCTTACTGTATTTCGCCTCGATCTGGGGGCGGTCGCGCTCAAAGTAACTGACGAACATTGATCGCTCAAGAGCGAGGAACTGTCTTTCAAAGATGCCAAGATTGAGAATCGCGGAAGCGGGAATCTGAATAAGCTCCTCCTCCACAACCAGCGTCATTGGCCATCTGTTCGCATGCACCTCGTCAAGCAGCGTGTGTGGAGAGATTATCATTCTCTTGCCTACCTGTTTCGCGTCAAGCACCACTCGGTGATTAGGAGCATATCGCGAGGCGTACCCTTGGACGTACAACTCTGTTGTGAGTGTTAGAGAGATCATCGTGATCAGGTAGTTTGCGATATCATCGAAGCATTTGTCGCGTGATCGCGTAATTTCCATACATCCAGTCCTTTCGTCACAACGCTGAAGTTGAAGCCAAAAAAAGCACTGGCCTGCAGGGATTGCCTGCGATGGCGCGGATATTATCACGGTTGACCTGGGACATTCGCTCTGTATCATTGGGGCTATGAGGCCCAGGCCGGGTACCGCCCTGTTCGAAACCCAATTATGGAGTGATACACCGCAAAAGGAGGAGCATCATGATATTCTGGGTGTCACGTCCTACACGGTCGCTTGTGAGGCTTGCCAATGTCCTCACAATGCTCTGCCTTACAGCCTCTCTCTCGGCCGCAGCCGAGAGCCAGCCACGTTGGGTAACAAATGAGGTGGAATGGTTTGGGGAGGTAGCCGGGATGGGACATTCCCCAGAAATGTGGGCTTGCAAACGATTGAGAACAAAGCACTTTCACGGGGTATTATCGGGAAATTCGCCCCCATACGTGGTGAAATCACGATACGGAAAAGTCAGGCTCTTTTTTTCGAGTAAATGATACGCTTCACTGGCTTATAAGTATCGACATCTCTTTCTTTGGATAAGAGAAACTTTAAGAATGATTTCCCTTGCAGCTTACATGTTTGTGCTATTCCTAAGAAGAGCAAATATCTCTCTGCTCCTTTCTCACGAAACACCATAGAAATTTTTCGTTGAATGGCGATTGGCTGGATATTCCTTTCAGCCATGTTGTTATTCCAATCTATTCCATCATGCTCAATGAATGTAAACAAACTCTCTCTATAGCGCATAAAACGCTTTTGAAATATATTGACCGATTCAGATTTGAAAGTCTTATTATCAATTTGCCTTTTATAGAATTTGTCAATGTACTGATGGAATTTTTTTAGATGTCTCCTCTTCAGACCATATGCTTTTGCTGTCTGCAACATCGGCACAATAAGGTTTTTCACTTCCAGAACAAAAAGCTCTAATTCTTCATTGAACGGCTCCTTCCACAGCGCGTCATTGAGGTCGCGAATGAAGTGCGACCAGCATTTTTGCTGCGTGCATTTGATCGCGTCATATCCGGCATAAAAATCCGAAATCAACACGCCTTCGTAATGTGCTAAGATCTCATGAGCAATCGTTGCTTCCCTCGTTTCGGTCAATTTGAAGAGGACGTGTTGTCCGTCGGTGAACACCCATACATAATACGTTCTTCCTTGAATATTAATCCGCGTTTCATCCGCATGAACAAAAGGGCTTTCAAGCAGTCTTTTCAGAATGATCCGTTCGGTTTCCTCGTATTTCTCCGAAAAGTAGTAGATGAGTTCCAACACTGTATCCATTGCCAAGCCGATGTTGAACATTTCCTCCGCTGTTTCAGCAATAACTTCATAGGGGAGGCGCAGTATTATCCTCTGATACACGACCCACGAGATAAAGTTGTGACCAAAGTTTCGGCGTTCAAAACTGGAGATGACATTGGGTTTATACACTCTGCGACATTTGAAGCACCAGCCTTTCGTGCCTGAGTATTGAATAACTGCTTTTCTACACCCACTCTTTGTAAAAACGAGATCAGTGATAACCACACTCGCAGCTTCGTGCCGTGGTTGAAGTTGCCTGTGACAGATTGAGCAGACGCGTTTCATGGGCACACGTACTATTTTTTGAGGATGTGGAACTATCCTCGCATAAGATTCCCTCGCTTTATTAAGGGATGGAAGATTGACACTATCCATTTCAGGTTTGAGCCTGATTTTCTTTCTGTCGTAATTGAGATGCCCATACTTCAGCATTAATTCTAATGCTTCGTGAATTTGCATTCCTTTTTCTGTTGCTTGTTTCTTAGGTTGTGTTATGAAATCTATGCTCTGCTCATATTCAGCCGTCTCAGCAATTTCTAAAAGTTTGCTCCTCAATAGCCATAGCGCATAGCAGTCCTCTTTATTATAGATAACTAAGCGATTTCGGTAGGATTCATCCTGACTCTCTTCCCAATGATGTCGCCAGACAAGACTCTGCAAGCCAGACGCATTGGGGGACGTCCATGCTGCTCCAACGAAATGACCGATATCCTTCAAGCGATTGGATCGTACCGGAAAGTAGACCTTGCCGTAGATGGAACGATTCACATTAACCAGACGCTTGAGGAGGCTTTCTCCAGAGGTACCGTAGCGTTTCGCCAGCGTGGCTATCGCTCGCGGCTCATAACTCCCGTAATGATACATGGGGGCCTCGGGGTATTGCATGACCACGTCCACAAATTGTTGCCATATCTGGCGCTCGTCTTGGTCCGTATCCGCCCAAAAGGTATGATGTTCCGTGATATCGCCCTGACGCACCAACACACCAATCAGATAGTAGAGCCCCCGGTCAGGCATCCCTTCCATATCCACAAACAGTTCCACAGGCTGTCGCGATAACGCAGGCAGTTCTTGGAGATAGATTTTGTTCTCACGTATCGCTAAGGCTTGCAACTCGATCTTATGCGTGACTGGGCGTGGCTTCCGACTGCCTTTCTTGCGTTTGCGTGGTTTGAACAGGTAGGAGAGCTGTTTGACGGTGAAAATGCCCTTCTTTTCATACTGCCGCATGACTCGTGCTGTCACCCCATCGAGCAAACTGAGATTATCCTCGTGTTCGGCTTGGGCGTGGCACATGCGCTGAAATGGGCAGAGTGGACAATGCTTATTCAACACGAGAGGTGGTGGCTCAGGCGCGATTCCCCTGGTCCATACCTGCAGGCGCTCCAGAAGCCGTAGAAGGTCTTTGGAATGGTGGTCCAGTTTGATAGTATGTACTGTGCCGTCCATCCCAACGATTCTTCCAGCCACAGGCTGCTTACGCTGGAGATGCTCTAACACATACCCAACAAAGGACAACGCCAGTTTCTGCTCTTTGCTGATACTGTGCGTGCCCACGAAGATCGTGGGTTCATAGCTGTGTTTCCCGAAGGTCGATGTCCCTTCGACCTTGGTCACTACACCACAATCTGCGGCAAACCCGTCCACCTGGAGATGCGCATTGGTCAGCACCTTGCTCCCCTTGCGGAGATTCTCTACCGAGTAGGGTTGGACGCCGGTATGTGTTTGCTGCAGGTGGTCAATGTATCTCTCCTGATTCGCACACTGTTGCTGTTCGAGAATCTGGACGTACTCGTGGGGTTCCCCTTTGTCTGGACTGAACAACAAGAGGTAGGCTTTCCGAGGACACTGAGCATAGGCGACAACGATGTCAGCCGTGATAGTGGGTTCCATGCGACCCCTTCTTCACTGCTACTGAGGGATAGACGATCCTCGACGTTTGACGCAGTTCTGGGATGGGGCTAGGATACACCAAAGTGGCGATGGTGTGTGGAAGGACTCGTGTTGATCAGAGAGGACGTCAGTGAGTCACAAGGAGTGCTGCGGTGCCAATCACCCATACGAATGCGAAAGGCAAGCTCTACTATCTGCACCAGGGCACGACGAAGACAGACAAGCCTAAATACTACTTCTCTATGCAGAGCGAGGGCACCCTGGCGGCATCCATTCCTGCGGGATTCGAGATTTACGAAAACCCCAATGCTCAGGTGTTCTTACGCCGCATTCCTCCCAAGATTATTACCGATGAGGAACGCCAGGTCGTTGAAGACGGTATACGCAAGTACGCGAGCATACAGGACTATAAGATTGACGTGCGGGGCAACGCCATTGAGATCCATACTGCCCACCAGGATAGTGAGACCTTCAGGGAGATGTTCACGGGTGCGCGTCCCGACCTCGACCAGACGCAGATCGCCGCATTCGTGGCGCAGGCGGTGCATTACATGCCCATGATGCAATTCCTTCTAGAGGATGAACAGCGTCGGACCTTTACCGCCCAACGGTACTGCTTCATCGGGTCGATTGACGATTGGATTGATATCGGACATGGTCGATTGACGAAACTGGTCAAACGCTACGTCAAACACCTGGGGCAAGAGTCCTATTTTGAGCTGTATTGATGGGGCATCCGTGCAGCATACCCGTAGGGAACCGGAAAGGATGGACGGATGGAGAGCGGGAAGCAACTGCTCATGACGATGACCGGAGAAATGCACCAGCCTGTCAGACTGTACTACGAGGTCTCTGATCAGGCAGCAGTGCGGCAAGCCTTTACGAAGTTGCGTTGTATGGATGATGACCAGGACAACCAACGCTGGGTCTGGCTGTATCACGGAGAGGCAAAAAAGTTGAAGTTTCATAAATCCTACGCCGCGATCCCACGTCAGATGCGTCCGATTATCTTGGGAGTGTGTCGCTTCCCTTCTGCGCAGGACATGACGCTCGATGTCCGTTCCTGTGAACGCGCCACCCAAGCCGTGGTGTTTTTTGACCGGTATCTGAAGCGATCCCTTGCCCATGTGACGCATGCCGCTATCGTGAATCGCCTCTTCCCCTACACCACAGATGGTCTGCCTGCGTTGGAAGGCTTGTTTGCACCTGAGCAAGTCACCGAGATCGATGGCGAAGCAATGCTACGGCGCATGGCAGCCTCGTTGCAGACCATCCAAGACCCGCAGCAACGCCTAGACAGGGCGTTCACGTTGATGGAACAACAATCCCACGAACGCCTGCCCGAGGTGGAGAAATTGCCTGTCCATTATTATGCTGAAGGGATTCGGTCATTCGAAACGACCTTGCGCCTGCGGCAAATCGTGGCGTTTGAGCACTGGCGAGGCAATGCGGCGTGTACGTTAGGGGAGGTCATACAAAAAGTCAGTGCGGGATTATCATGAACATGAGCCGTGGAGTGAGTACAGCGTATGCCAAAGCCAGCCCGTGCTGCTCCCGCCACTGATTCCACGCCTCGAGGCCTTGCTCCAGGATCCGCAGATGCTCTGGGTTCGCCATGGCTCACGTCTCCTCTATGCTTACTCCACTTCTGATAAGGCATCTTATGTAGCGTATAGCTTGGCGCTCCTCAATGAAATTCGAACGTGGTGTGTTGTGAGAGAAGGGCACTGTAGCAAAAAAAGGGAGTGATTTACTATACATCTAAGCGAGAGGGAAAACGGGCGATTAATACAGACAATGGGGAGGTCTCTTAAGGAAAGTTCGGGCGCGAAGTGGAAGCAGGGTACTCATGCTTACCGTGTAAGGTTTGGTGCCTGTCTGCTGACAGGTAAAACCTGTCGCGCCCGTATGGGGAAGAAGCGAGGAGGAGAGGCCGTTACGCGTTCTCCCTGTCGCTTGTCCCCTTACACAGTGAGCTGTGTGCCCGTGCCACATTCAACTCCGCTCTACCGACTGTCGGCCATAGAGTTACGGTTGCACTCACTGCGTCTTGCTCATCTCAGAGAGACCTACTATAGACTGATTTGACAACCTAAGTCATAGGATGCTATGATCTATAGAGGTACTCACTAACCTAGCAGCTGGCTTTTAAAGCCGTTAGTCCAACCGCCAGTTTTTTGCTGAGGTTTCTTATAATCCGTCCTGGTCACGGTCTCTGATTCCAGGTATTGTCCCGGATCGGCGGCAACCTGCTTGATTGCCTCTTCTTCAGAGTCGGCTTTAACAGACCAGGACTTGGTGATCTTAAAGTATTTCAGATGACTCACCATCCTTTCCCAGGCAGTTTGCCTGCTTCCATCCACCACAACTATCGTGGTGAATGGTCGGTAGACAAGCTACGTGTCGTTAGAGCTGGCAAGATTCGAGTTGCACAAACTCGTTATATTCCCCTGCAAGCTCGCGGGAGATATTGTGATACTCAGACTCAGCAGTCTTGAAAAGATTGCTCTCGTCATAATCGCCGATGAGATACACTTCGTCGCCTGCCCAACGTCCGGCAAAGTGCGGGTGCTCAACGCGTATATCACCACCACCTCCCTCGGAGCTTTTTCGCAACAGATAGGGGAAAATGCCAGCCTGGCGGTTCACACACCATTCCCAGAGTTTGGCCACGCCGCCGATATCCCAGGGCCTGACATACTCTTTCTTGGTCACATTAACCGCCATGAAATACTGTCCCGTAGGTCGTTCACCTCCTTTCTCAGGGCACGTCCCTGCTCCTGTTCACCACTGCTGGTGTGATGAACAGTTGGCAGAAACGCTAGCCTTTGCCCGCCTGCTTCACGCGCTCGTCTGCTTGGGCCGCATAGGTTGGATCAATCTCGATCCCTATATACCTCCTCCCCAGCTGTTTGGCGGCGACAGCCGTTGTCCCGGAGCCTGCAAAGGGATCAAGGACAATATCGCGAACGCGTGAAAACGCTAGGATTAAGGGAACCATGGCCATCACCGGCTTTTGTGTTGGATGCAGCCCGTTGCCTGTGTACTGCCAGTCCAAAACGTCTCTGAGGAGCACTGGCGGCGTATCGGGCACGCCTTTGGTTAACAGATACGCTTCCTCATGGCTGTAGCGTACATATCCTCCGTTGGAGTGATAGGGCTTCACGAAGACCAGGTGTCCAACAGCGTGAAATCCCGCTTGCTTCCAGGCCGCGAAGAACCGATCAACCCGGTTCCACCCGTAGAAACACACGAGAAAACTGTTGTATTTGAGCACCCGATACATCTCATGGCAGGCAGGTATGAGCCACTCATCCGTCTTGTCATTGGCAATACTTCTGCCATCTCTGGAGGTATACCCGACAAGATACGGGGGGTCGGTGGCGATAAAATCGACACTTCCCGCTGGCATCTGCCGCATCACATCCACACAATCGCCAGGGATGATTCGGTTAACGAATTCATAGATACTTTTCATATAGTTTTATTAGTTCTATTCACCATCCTTTCTCAGGTAGTTCACCTGCGACTAATTACCAGCCTGAGGCTGAAAACCAATCGCAGAGGAACTATCTATTCGCGTGTGACCACTGAGTACCTCTTTAGGTTCGGGGAGGCGGTTTCTGGCGGCCGTTCCGTCTCCCGTTCGTGTTGATAGGCAGCGGCGCGTCATCTCCAGGGCGACGGCGAAGAGCCTCATGCCGTTTGCGGACTTCTTCTTCCACTGCCTCTGCAGGGGTGGTGTATCCCTGACGCAGCATCCGCTGTTTGATTGCCAGAATTCGTTCTTCCACTTCCCGCTCCGAAACAAGCGGTGGCGGCGGATTGGTTCGGATCGTATGCTCGCCGGTTAGAAGCTTCACTTTGGCGGTGTAGTTGGGTAATTGGCTTACCTCATTGGCGATGAGATTCTCCTCATCAGCGTATGTGCGAAGCATATATTTCGGCTGGAAGAGGCCGGTATCGGTCAGCAATGGCTCATTGGCCAGAATCAATAAAGTGGCGCGAAGGGATTTGAGCATGCGCGTGAATGCGGCAACCCGAGACTCAACTGTCGTCCGGCTGTCAAAGATGCTTGTTTTCGCCATCTTCCGCAAAAACCGTACATCTTCCTGCTCATGCTTCACAAGAAACTCAGGCTTTCCGAAGGATGCGGACATGCCCTTGAAGCCCTGAAAATACAGAATGCCCAGGGAGTATTGCAGGTCTTTGGAAAACACAGAGGTACTGTCGGGAGCTGCCGCTCCAGCGAGGACAAAGAGAGCCAGGGGAGGAATCGTGACGGCAGCGCTGCCCTCCCGCATGCAGCGGGAGAAGCACTCGTTTAACTGCCGGTGGCCTTCAACTATCTGGTGCGGAAGGACCATCGCGCAGCCGAGGCGAAGCACGTGAGGGGAGCTTGAAGAACCTTTCAACAGCGATGTCAGCGCCATAAGATAGTCCGAAACAAATGACGCGACCGTTTTGTTGGGATGCCCGTTTCTTGTCAGGAAGCTTATTGGATCGGCAGCCGGCGCTCTGATCGGCTCCTCACCAACAAGCTCAGGGGTGGGCGTCGCGTCAAAACTTCGCGCGAGGACCTTGGAGTCATCCCCGGAAACGCGGAAAACCACCAGGCTGCCCGCTTGCAAGGCTGTCGCTCGATTGGCATCATCCAGCTGGTCGAGTACTTGGTTTGAAATGGTCGTAGATATTTTGAACTTGCGTGCCTCAGCGAGAAACGTGGCGAAGTCTGAGGTCGCGAACCGCTGGTATTCATCAGCGTAGATCATAAAGGGCCGCCGTTGCTCACGGGGAGTGTCACTGCGGCTGAATGCTGCCATGAGCAATCGCCCAATGAGGACGGCGCCAATGAGCCTGCTTGCCTCCTCAAGCTGCGGGGATAAATTGACAAGGAGAATTTTCCCCTCGTCCATAATCCGTCGAAAATCAATCGTTGAGGATGATTGGGAAACAATCCGAGCGATTAATGGTTCATTTAGATACGCGTCGCATTTATTGATCGTTGAAGCTATCAGTTCATCACGCTCCCGGGGGGCTTTCCGGTTATACTGAGACCAGAAGAGCTTCGTTTGGGTATTGGTAACACGCCTGACCAGTTTTTCCCGTACCCCGTCATCCCAGAGAAGCAAGGGGATCTCCGCAAACGTCATGCCCGGATTTTCAAGAAGGACGCGCGTTGTATTGCGTAACACCTGCGCCAATCTCGGTGTATCCGGCCCCACTGCCCAGACTTTCTCAAACACGTGCATGACGAAACTTGCTACCTTGGCAGCCTCAGTGACATCCGCGCCCGGTGGGCGCTCAAAAAAATTAAGGCCGAAGGAACTCGTACCATCGGTAAGATCCAGATAAATCACCCTCTCGAGCATTTCCTCCGGCATGGCAGCTATGACATTGCGGGTGAGGTCGCCATGCGGCTCAATAACGCAGAGTCCTAAACCATGCTTGATGAAATCGATGATCATATTCAGCACAAGCGTCGTCTTGCCTGTGCCTGTCGCTCCGATTCCATACAACCCCAGAAGCAGCTCTTCCAGGGAGATGGACACCGCCGCTCCTGTCTGGATATCGGTGCCAAGAACAGTCCGAATACGGCTTTCATCAGGCGCAGGTGTCTGAGGCCGTGTGCCGTTCACGTGACCATTTCGCGCACTGTTTGGGGGCGGCGCGGGACGTGTACGGGCCTGAAGCGCGCTTGCAAGCATATGCTTCACCTCAGCGCGGACCGGCGGCGGCAATTGCGACAGCGGTGTCGTGGGATGGGTTCGTCTCAAAGCGAGCAGCCGCTCCCATCCCGAGGGAGGCAGAACGGTGAGGACTGTCTCAATCGCTTGCGAGATCCTCGTCAAAAAAGTCGTCAGCGCCATGATCATTCTCCTCAGGAGGAAGCTGTGGAGTCTTACTCCACAGGGGCATGAGTGTTTCGTTGTCTGGAGACTGCCAGACGTTTTCTGAAAAAAGGGCGTGTGCGAGCTGATAAATCTCTTCATAGGCAAGGCTCGTGAAGCGAAACCGGGCAGACCACGCCTGACGGTTTTTCTCGGAAATTTCCGCCTGCACCACTTCTTGTGTCCACTGCCGCATCCGCTCCAGACGGATTCTGCGGTATTCGGGCGTAATCCCGGTCGTGATATAGGCAATGCAGACTGCCTCAACACCAAAAAAGCGGGAGTAGTCGCCGCTTAAGATAAAGTGGACGCGGGAGTGGATGTGCTGTTTAAAACGCTCTTTATACTCTGTGCCCCTATCAATTTCTAAAAGGAGTGGATACCTCCCTCCGTCCGCGTTCTCAAAGAGAAGCCAGGCATCGGGTACCACGGGCAGCGGTGTCTGGTCTTCCAAAGTTTCTCCGGTTACCGCTTCGGGGCGGCGCGATAATTCGTAACACAAGAGCTCCTCTATCAAGGTGAACTGGGACTGCGTAGAGACCCAGGAGCGGGCGGCACACACCAGACGGCTGAGGGTGAGCTGATGCAGGAGATAACTAAAACTATGCGCGCTGACTTTGCCGGGGCCATGCCACCAGTCCACCTGCTCGGACAGCTCGTCGCGAAGATACGTTCTGCCCAAAGCTCCCAGGGTATACACCTTCTCGATACTCCCCCGGCTCGTCTGCGGCCGGGGAAAGCGGCAAAGATATTGATTCGGCTGCGTATCCTTTCCCCCTGCCAAAGTGGCGAGGATTTTGCGAAGGTACGATTCAGACACATCGGCACATGCCGGAAACGTCGCGATATCCAGTCTCGTCAGAAAGCGAAGACGCGCTATCTCAAGAAGGATCGCGATATCACGCTCTGTAAGCTGTTTGCGGGGTTTGTGAGGAGACTGTGGGGGGGCTGGCTTCATAGCCAGCCCTCGGTCTTGCCTGTCGGCGTCGAGGCGGTGAGGGAATAGACAGCCTGCTTCTCTGTGTAGTCAGAAGCGCAAAGTGTACAATCCGGGCGTCTCGTGCTTTGTGCGGTATAGTCTCCACCATTCGCTAGATAGACCGCCTTGTAATTCCAGTGCCGGGGCCGGGGCATAAGAAGCGAATCAACGGCGTAGACCGCAATGCCTGAGACAACCTTGAGGATGTCCACAATCGCGGGGGTGCCCGGACAGGGCGAGGTCAGATCATTGATACTGCCGGGAAAGTAGCAGCCGAAACAGGGGCCCTGCGCCTCCTGAACGTAGACGTACCCATAATCAGCAGAACGGCTGACAGCCGAGAAGATGACGGGCACACCCCGCTCCCGGTAGTAGACTGAGGCGGCAATCCGGCCGGGATTACTATCCACCCCGACAATAGCGATATCGCCCGTCAAATCGACATCACGGGCTATCGCATCCTGGAGGCTTAAGTGGTAGCCGGAAAACGTTTGGTCTAAAAACGCTTCCCTGGCAAGGTTGGCGGCGAGAGCGTAGGCCTTTGGCTTGCCGACATCCTTGGGATAATACACCTGGCGGGGCAAATTGGACGGCTCGACGACATCATGATCAAGAAGTGTCAGTCTCCCCACCCCTTTTCGCGCCAGGGCAAGCGCGATCTGGCTGCCAACGCCCCCAATACCAATGAGGATAATAGTCGAGTGTGTCAGGGCGGCCTGGTCAAACCCAGGCACCACTTCTTGCGCCATTGTAACTGGTTTCTCTCCCTTCTTCCGCTTCAGGGGCTTGCTGCGATAGACTTGCGGGATACTTTTGGATGTGGAAAAGGTGTTCCTCATGCTGTACTACTCCTTTACCAAATACAGTGATTGTGAACGGGTGATGGGCAAACAGACGAAACCAACCATCACGGGAGCAGATACCCCCAATGCAGGGATAGCCGCCACGCTCAAAGCGCTCCTGGGTCGCAAGATCAGTGGCAGAAGGCCGGGTCATCGCTGGACCGTTACCTGGGTGACAGTGGAATAGAGCATGAAGGTGCATACCGAAGGTATCTAGCTCCCGAAGGCATTTCACAAGGTCCAGCTGGTCAGCGCTCGCCCCAACCAGGGACTGCTGGGCAAGCGCTACTTTGCCCAGCCGGTCAAGCGTGCGAAGAGAGTCGCCTTTCTTCGCCCCTGTGACGAGGTTGATGCGTTCTTTCCCCTGCTGGGTGCTTGCCAACAGGTAGGAGAGGCAGGTGGAGAGAAATATCGAGGTGGTCAGGTACTCAGGAATGGTTGGTACCGACTCCTCTGTGGAAGGCGGCGGCTCGTCTGTCGCGCGAGCAGTGGCAAAATCAGCGGTCGCCACCACGTCAATATAGAAGGGAAGGAGCCACAAGATCTCCTCCAGAAGAGCGTGATCACCATTGTCCAAATTGTCCTTCAGAGCGCCTAAAAGGGCGTCGCCAAGGGTAATGGCGTGCTCTTTGGTTGTTCGAAAGCGCGCAAGCGGATCGGTGAGAGGGGTGGGGAGCGCTGACGCGCTCCCCGGCGGCAATCCATCTTGTCTAGGCCGATTTTTTAAGAGGCGCGAGAGCATCGTTTAAAGCCCTTTCGATAACAAAAATGCCGGAGTCAACATCCAATGACGAATGGGACATATGCACCCAGTGCCAGCCGTTGTTGTTTTGGTCGCGAAAGCACGGCTCGTGAATATGCCCCCGCAGTTGCGGTGGAAACTCCTTAAACTTGATGTAAAACTTGGGATCGGCCAGATTCTCAACACGGCCTTCGTAACTGGGGCCATAGCGGGTGCGATAGTAGCCGTGCCAGACCGGCTCCGCTCCGGTCTCAAGCCACCAGCGATGTTTGTCCTTGTGTGAGCGAAGAATGCGCGGAACGATCCGTCGTACGCGACGGGAGAAAAAGGGCAACAGATTTCTCAAGTGTTTTGGTGCGAGATACATCGGCATGAGAACATCCTCCCTCAGCAGGCGGGGACGGCTCTCTGCCGCCCCCGGCCTTGTCTTACACAGTGGCAACATCGCCTTTGGGCGTTGCGACCAAAACATCTCCGTCTTCTACAGCTTTATACACATTCTCATCCGGGGCAAAGAAGCCGGAGCCGTTAGGCAGAGAGAGCCAAAAGCCTCCCAGATCGCAATCGCGTAAGATCTCTTCACAGGTCTGTCCGGGTTGAATAGCGCGGTTCATGGGCACGCGGTCAGCGGCCAGGCACTTTATAACGATATCCTTATCCACGATCGTTTCTCCTCACTGGAAAAAGGTATGCGTATACTTCTCTACTGCTTCCGGGGACAGGGTGACGATGAGCTTCTCATCGTTTGCTATCTCTCCATAGAGGTCCTCCTCTTCAGTAGCCTGTAGAGTGAGTGTTTGCTGCCGTAAATGCGGATGGTGAGGCGTTTCATTTGCTCTCCTCGTGGCGCATAATATCTTTGACTACAGGCTGTACATCCCACCGAAAAACTCAAGCCTCTATAACTACGCAAGGCGTTACCAAGTGCATGGAGAGAAAGTAGAATTGTTGCGTCGCTGTAGAGACTGAGGCGCGTCTAGGGGTAGGCGAAGAGTGTAACGTTCAGAAAGGATGCACCTATCACTAGACCAACAGGAAGAAAAAGCGAGAGGCTTAGAAACGCTATGTCCAAAGGCGCAGGGAACGGCGGGCAATCTTAGCTCAAAGCGATCCAAATAAAAGTCTGGAGACCATTCAAATTTTCCCTCCACCCCGAGTTTGAAGACCAAAGTACACACATGGTGGGACAGCATGAAAAGTCAAAGCGTTCCAGGATGGAAGTTTGTCAAGTACCCATTTTACACCTCCTCACCCCTGCCTCTTTTTATGCTATCGGAAAAGTGAAAGAGAGAATATGTGTCTAGTTTAATGGGTACCTGCCCGCCGCCCTGAAACACACGACTGATGCGCTGTGCCTTAGCTCCTCAAACTCGGGTGCACTCGTTTAATCAAATTCACACCGCCACATTTTCCACAACTTTGGCCGTCGGGTCAGGCTAAAATTCAAGTTTTTCATACCTGAGAGTAATACTTGTAAGAAGGAGGTAATTTTTCCCCTAATGTAATGATCCAGATGAACTTATAGATGATTGAGGGCCGGATGTAAGTGGTCAATTCGGCTGATGGATGGATAGCCTTGTGTGACGGGAGACAACCAATGCCAGGTAATATATCAAGCGAGTTGATGCGGTTTGCGAAACTGCTGAAGTTCGTGTGGTAGAACGACGGCAATCAACTAAACGGATACATAACCAAAAAAATAACGGCCGACGTGAAGTCGCAGCATTCGGGGGAGAGGGCAGACATGAGGCGAGACCGGCGAATTGACCGCAGTATAGCGAACGACGTGAAAAAACTGTTAGGGGCGTGTACACCAGGGGTTGAGGAACAACTTATTGCATTGATGGATCGGATCAAGGATGAAGATGAGGATGAACGTAAGGCATTGGAAGCCGAGCGCAAGAGGAGAGAGGCAATTGATGTGCAGTTTAAGGAGCTCTTTCGTCTGCTGACGCCCGAGCAGTACAACGTACTATACATGGCCAATGTTCATAAACTGTCTCGTGAGGAAATCAGGGGAAAAACGGGCAAAAGTGCTGGGGCACTGCGGAAAAATATTCATGATTTAAAGCAAACCATCAAAGAGATGGGTCAGTGGGAGAAATTTGAAAACCTCTTCAACTTTTGAAACGCTCTTTTCGCGGGGCAATTACCGGCCAGACTGGCCAAGGGGGAGAGCTCAAAGACCGCTACCTTTGGCGTATTTGGGATCAAGATACGCGCGGCGCTTCTCTAGTCGGCGATGAATTTGACTAACAACTTTTGGCACTTCAAGGCCAGCTTCGTGAAAAGCCCTCATGTAGTCATGTGTGCACACCAGAGAATTTTGTATTGCCGCAAGTTCTGATATGCCCTCCACAAAAGCACCTGTCATCGCGATAGATAATTCTATCTCTGTGTACATTAAACGGTCTCTGTCCTTTTGTGAAAGTTTCATCAGATCAGCATGATGTGTTCGGTGCCATTCAGCATCCTTGTCTATGAGCAGTGAGTAATCCGGTTTACGAGCAGGGCTCATATCCCCTTCAGTGATGCGATATAAAAGTCTGGCAGCTTTTTCGAGTCTTGCAGGGCGTTTCTCCAAGCCCTTGCGTATAGGCGACATGAGTGCTGGTTCATGCTCGCGCAATTTGTCAAGCTGCTCTGGTGGTAGGTCTTGAACATAGGTAATTTTCTGGTGCATGGTTCGTAATTGCCTGAGGCTGTCAAGAGATGCTTCTATTTCCTGACGCTCCCGCTCTTGCGAAAGTGTCTCTTCCGATGTGTGGGGTTGTTCTTCTGGGGTTTTGATAACTATCCTTGGCATAGTTTCATCCTCCCTCCTTTGCTCTACAAACTTAGGTGGCCGTTTCTCTAATTCCCCCTCAGACAGAATATCGTTTTTCTGTCTTTCTTGGCCAGTCTTCTCTGATAGAGGGTCGGATTGGTCTTTTATGTTGACTGGTAAATTAACGGAAGGCTTACCGTGATCACCCAAGGGAAGAAAAACCCATTCATATCTCTCATAGAGCGTACGCGTCCGCTCTACAGCGCGATTGAGCGTGCTCTCCGGCGGGGTGGCCCGCTCGTGTACGGTGGGTGGAAGACCAGGGGAACCGTTGCCCCCCTCGTGTGGGGAATGCTGCGGATCTGGGATGGGTATAGGTTGTCGTTCTGCCATATCTGTGCCGGCCCCCGCTCTGCCGGGAACCTTCAGCGACATATTACTCCTCTTAGACCTATGAGTCAAGCACGCCTCACCGCTTCGCTCCTGCACATCCAACAACGAGACGACATCTCTCCCCGACAGGTGATTCTTGTGCGGAAGCACTACCCATAACATGCCATCTGGCAAGAAAGGGTCAAAGGGAATGAATTGCCAGTGGAGTGTCCTCGTGTCAGGCCCCCCGACGAGTGAAAAGCTAGCGTAGATCTGATGAGGCATGAGGACAGCAAGCGGGTTGAGGGGTAGTCAGGCGCGCAGCGCCAGCGGAGAGCCTCAAGCGTCGCCTGACTACCCCTCAAAAAAAGATACAAAAGGCCTGACCACTATCTTGCGATAAACACAACACCATAGACCCCTTTAAGATACTGCTGTTGTGTTCCTCTTTCCTAGTCGCTTTACTACAAAAATTGTCATCGCACTTGGAGCGTTGACGCGCATTCTGCGCTCCTATGGCGCTCATGCCGCCCTGACAGCAACTCCTCTCCCCAGCCCTGCCGGGAAAGTCCGTGTAGTTGACTCGACAAAAATTATTGAGCTTTCTGGAAGGAGTCCCCTTGCGGGACGACTGGAAGGAAGCAGCCGCCGGCAGGCAGGACACCACGATGGCTAACAATTTCTGTTTTTCAGCTTGACAATTAGGTGTAGAGTATGAGGCAGGTTTTGGCGGGACAGCCAGCGTATCTTTGGCAAGGACTCTGGCTGCCCCTTGAGCGAACACACCCCAGCTGCTGAAAGGGGTTGTCCACATGCGAGACTCTATTCTAGCGAAAATCTTCCGCCGTGTCCAAACTTCCGACTCTGAAGGCCGGGTCCTACGCGCTATCCTCTCCAAAGCCAACCTCTTCGGAAAGCACGCCAGGGTTGCCTATGAGTGCATCGCCGCCATGACGGGCTTCTCCATACGGCATGTGAAGCGGCTCGTCAAATCACTGATCTATGAGAGACGGCTCCTGCGGGTTACGAAGCGGGTACTGTGGCCGGGGCACAACGCCATCAACGTCTACGATGTGGTTATTCCCTGGCGCCGGGAGGTGAGCTTTTCTGAGATGGGCATTGGCAAAAAATACCCCCGGCAGGACAGAGTAAACGACAAGGGTGACAAGCGCTGTCACCCAAACATCCACCAAGAAGAAAAATCCCAATTGCAACCTGCTCAAACGTGCAGTGAATACGTCTCCGCGAAGGTCGCCTCGACCTTCTGGACGAGCGGAAGCGACCCCTGGTACTTCGCCCAGGGCTTAACACCCCCCGAAAAAGACCGTCACGAGGGGTAGGATTCGCGCCCAGTCATACGGTTGTACCGACAACCGTACCGGTGGCACGGGAAAGGTGCGTCCGGATTCGGTAAAAAGGAAGAGAAAAACGGGCAACGAAGGATGGCAAGCGTTTGGAACTCCGGGAAGGCCGGAAAACACGCCCCCAAAAGGCGCCAGAATGGCTCACAAACGGCGAAAACGGCAGAGGGAGGGTGGGATTGCGCTCCTCCCCACGAAAGCGATTCCTGGGCGTTTCAGAAGGCTTCAGCGGTCAATAGCGTTTATCCGGATCAATATACCCGTTGGGAAACTTCCTGCTCTTCTCCCAGAGCGTGTGACCGTTGGTTACGTGGTTGTTGCCCCCGTTGTGTGGGTCAGAACCCCCGGCCTTTTCAAGCGCTGGCAGCTTGGGAAGCGTGGGCGGGGGAATTGCCGCCCGTCTGGCAAGGAGGCTGTCGCGGTAATACTCCAGGCGGGAGAGAATCATGGGCCAGTTGTCGCGGTGGAGGGCAAAGACCGTCCGGGCTGAGGCGCGCATAATCTCCTGGGCGGTCATGAGGGCAACGCCCTGTTCGGAGAAGCCTTCTGAGCCTTCCTTGTCAGCGTACTTTGTTTGGGAGGTCGCGAAGCGGGAAATTCTTCCGAACCGCCGCTCTAAGAACTCGGCCGTTGGGAGATCATCGGGTCTGAGGTAGAGCTGGGTCTCAACGGAATCTTTGAGGATTTGGGCCCGCCCCCGGCCGTAGACCACCTCCAGCGAGGAAAGCGACTGCACGGCAATCCAGAGGTACACGCGCCTGCCGAGAACGGTTTGCGCCGCGTCCGCCAACTGCGGAATGGCGCTCCGGCCTGCCTCATCGGCAAGGATGAGGACGGGTTTGCAGGCTGCCTGATTCCCTTTTTTCTCTTCCTGGTCATAGGTCGCGGTGAGCCCGTCAATGAATGAGCCGAAGAGGAGACGGATGACGGGAGACAGGGCATGGAGTTCACTCTCTGGAATCTGCACATAGACGGTCACCGGACGTGGGCCAAGCATCAGCTCCTCCATGGTGAAGTCAGAGCCGGTAAAACAGCGGATCACGTCATCGGTCAAAAGCGGCCACAGGAGGGTATCAAGCGTCCCCCAGCAGGAGAGCAAAAAGCGGTCGTCAAAATTCGCCCGTTGGAATTCCTCGGCGAGAAATTTCGTGGCGAGCGCGGGGTTCAGCCGCTGCAAGTACTCCGCTGTGCCCTGGAAGCCTTTGGTCGTCAAGAGGTTGCCAACATAGGGCAGTATGCGGTGGCGCTCCCTGCCTTCCCGCTCGTTTTCAAGGCGTGCCGCGCGGCACATCTGGGTGAGCATCTTCTTGGCGCGTTTAAAAAAGATGGGGTCATAGTCTTGGGGGTCAAACAGCAGATGGTGGGCAAGCGTGCCAAGCGCCCGCTCGGAGTACCGGCCGGTAAACGGGTCGTAGCGGTGGCCAACCCCGGCAACAGGATTGATGACGTAGACGGGGCCGAGTGTTGCGCGGAAGCCCCCGGTTTTGGTGAACAGCTCGCCTTTCATATCGTTGAAAATGGCTGAGTGCGGCCAGGTGAGTGACTGACTGATTGCGTACATGCTTTTGCCGGAACGGGGTGGGGCGCAGATGAGAAGGTTCCCAAGCTCCGGCCGCTCCTTTGTCGGGAGGACAGTGGCAACGCGGTTACCCGCGCTTTTACCCAAAAGCAAACTCGTCCCCTGGTGTGCAAAGCCGGGGCGAAGCAAATGGTGTATCTCATGCAGATTCGCGAACCTCGCCGTATGCAGGTGGTTTGTTTTGGAAAAAAAGGCCCGTATTCTGCTGAGGGCAACAGCCTGGTGGTAAAACATGCCAGAGGGAATCATAGGGAACGCTCAAGCCCCCTCTCCTTCCCCTGCTGTCGCTGTCTTCGAAGCGTCTGTGCTTTCTTCCGGTGCAGCATGAGGCCGCAGGAGGGGCAACTGTGGCTGTCCCGGTGTCCAATGTGGGATTGGGGCATGTGGCAGCGTGGACAGACGCAGGAGCTTTGCCCGCGGTGGACGCCTCTGAAGCGGCTCAGAGGTGCGGGTTGGTTTCTGTACGCGGTGTACTCCCCGGTCTTTAAGGATGGATAGATGGTCTGGTAGTCTGTCCGCTCCTGCCAGGGTAAACGCGTAACTCCCCTATCAAGGAAACGCCGTTGGGAAAGACATGCTTGAGTCGCTTCCCGGATGAGAAATTCGAGTTCATACATGGTCAGGCGTCTGGGAAGTGCTGCAAGGATGTGGACGTGGCGGATGTCGGTATGGTCATCGTGTAAGGCTGCCGCCCAGGGAATCGCGGTTTTGAGCCGCTTCTCAAGGCGTTTCATTATCGCTCGGGTCAGTTTTTGCATATTCAGATCGCGTTTCATGTCCTCACGTGTCGGGTCGGGTGAGAGCTTCAGCCGGTAAAAGTAAGTGCCTTTGGGCGCGTCAGTGATAAACTGGTAGGCCTCCGCTCTTCCCATATTGCCTGCCGGGCCAAAGAGCGTTCGGGTGAGGCGTTCCTTGTCTCTGCCGGGCCTCGTCTGGATATAGGAAATATTGGCTTTGGCTATTTTCCGCTCCGTCTTCCCCCGTTTGCAGTAATTGGCTCTGACAACTGCCATTGCCCATCCTGCCTGTCGGCAGACAGGTTACGCCCTCCCCTTCCCGTTCTTCCATGGCGCGCGCTCCTCTTCAATAACCCAGCTCTTAACCTCCCTGATGAGTTCCTCAAGTTCCGGGGACCGGCGGATGAGCTTCTTCTTCGCCTCTTGAAACGTGTGGTCGAGGATGTCGTTTAAGATATCCGGGGTCATGTCCGCCTGGCGACTCGCGATATACGTGGTCAGTCCCCTATTCTGCTCGGCAACCAGGTAGTTGCGAACCAACAGAAGCGCAAGGCGGTTGTCGCGGGCCACCATGTGCCGGTTGAGGATTCCTGCAATGACTGGCTCAAGAAACGCGCGGTACTCCTCCCCCTTCTCCGCCTCCATACCGATCTTGAGAAAACCTCGGCCTGCTTCTGCCAGGCTGATCCCTTCATCCTTGGCTTTCCTACGCAGTTTGTCCATGTCTATGGGATCAAGCCGTATGGTGAGTTGTTCCTTGATACGTTTGTGAACAGTCATATTTTGTACACTGGTCTTTTTGGTGTTCAATGACACCGACTCGCTGGGGGAGAAAACCGACTCAGGCTGGGTAGTGGCTAAGCGATGCGGTCAAAACCGCATCTTATCTTGCCTTAGAACCCCCAGCATATTTCTGATTCTTTGGGTCTTTTCCCCGGTTTTGTAGTATTTCTGATTGAATTTGAGGACTTTTTGGTGTGTGTCATTGGACAGTATGCAGTTTATAGATACCGCGATAAAATGCATAGTAGAACTTTCGTGAAATTTTTGCAATAAGCAGTTTTGCTATAGGCTATTGTTTAATCATCTTTTGGGATATATACGGAAGTTCTAAGAACTTTTCAAAAAGGCTTGACTTTTCTCTTTTTATCTGATTAAACTAAGATATACACTTTTTACTAATTATCTATGTATGAAGCTTACTTTAGCCTGAAAGAACGACCCTTCTCTATTAGTCCAGACCCTCGATTTTTCTACCTCACGGCGCAACACAAAGAGGCCTTAACCAATTGTCAGTATATGATTACGAACCGCGTTGGGCCGGTCTATGTGCATGGGGATGTCGGCACCGGCAAAACCACCATCGCGCGCAGGCTCTATCAACAATTACTCGATGATCCACACTATATCCTGGCCATGATTATTTCCCCGAATCTAAAATCTTCCAATGCCCTCCTCCGCCTTATCATGAAGGAGTTCAATGTCAAAACGGACAAGAAATACGAAAATTCGTTAACCCTCTTTGGAGAATTCCTCCAAGACAGCGCGGGCAAAGGCAAGGTTCCTGTGCTCTTTATTGACGAAGCGCAACTGTTAAAGCCAGATATGTTAGAGCTGGTACGATTTCTCTTGAACTTTGAAACCAACACCCAAAAACTGCTTCAGATTGTGCTCTTTGGTCAAAATGAGCTGGCGACGAACCTGGAAAGCAAAAAGGAGCTGAAAAGCCGCATGTACCGTTCGGCACTCGCCTCCTTAAACCGGAGCGACATGGAAAATATGATCCAGTTTCGGTTTCAGGTTGCAGGCGGTGAAAGACATCCGTTCACGCCTGACGGCCTCGATGAGCTGTATAAATTGACGCTTGGACTCCCCCGTGAAATCTGCAAGGTCACGGACATGGCGCTGTTGAGAGCGATGGTCAATAATACGCATGCGGTCAATGCGGAGATTGTCAGGCAAACAGCCGAACAATTAGCTGTTCACGAACAGGAAGAAACAGCGGTAACCGACAAACCACACAAGAGGACAGCAGAGAGTCAAAATAAGGCAAGCGCTCACACGAAACTATGACAGACTCAGGCGGCATGTTTTCAAAGTTAATCAATCCAAATACAGCCAAACCCGCTGAACCTCACAAGCTGGAGAGTAAAGCAGAAGCTCCCCTCACTCCCCTACCAGCTAGCGCAAAAGGGAAGCCACAAAAAACCACCCGCAAAATAAAATCAACCAGGCAGTCGACTGGTCAATCGACCAATCGGTCAATAAGTCAACCAACTCATCGACCAATCACCAAAATAGTCGATAGGCCGAAAGCGTTTTATATCACTGAAGGCCTGGACGATAACCTTGATAAAGCTGTTAACTACCTCCAAAAGAAGCATGGTATTAAGAAGGTGGACAGATCGGTGATCGTGAACGCTTTACTCGATAACGACACGCTCTGGACTGATCAAGCGCTCGACCAACTCGTCGAGAGAGTCGTCAGTCAACTGACCAATCGACTGATCAGTCGATAGAGCGATTGATGCATTGCCCTACCATCCTGAATGCCCATGAATATTAATGTAAATAGGCAATTTATCTTACTAGACTTTGACCTTATTGATGATCCACGATTCTTAGACTTTGTCAGCGCCGCTGAATTCGGCACGTATTTAATATTGCGCCGCTTTATTTGGAGGGGAGGGGAGAACAAACCCCATTTCCTCAATCTCCACAACCTCTACGAAAACGATAAGCTCCTGGTGTGTTCAATCAGCAATGACAAGATAGCCTCATTGCTCCATCTCCATGACCTGACGCGCGTATCGAAACAATTGACGAAACTTGAGCGCTATGGCGTCGTGAAGCGTATACGAACAGGAAGGCAAAATATCTATGTCCTCGGAGAGTGGTACGACTACAGCGAAGGCAAAGACGGTTCGAAAAGACTGGAATGGTTTTACTTAGAGCAGAAGTTTGGTGTAAGCAAATCAGACTTGGCTCAAAAAGCCAAATCAGACTTGCATCCTCATGCAGGTCAGACTTGGCCAAAAGAGCCAGATATTAATATAGAAGAAAATAGAGAAAAAAATACCGTTAACGGGGTTGTTAAGGGGAGAGAGAAGTCTGTTTTGCAGAAGTTACCAGACTTGGGAGACCCACAGGAGAAAACAGAGTATATCTCTAGGGACATAATACTCAAGGCATTAGGGGATGAAAAGTCGAGGAAATTTTATGAGTTGGTGGCAGCCAAAATCCCAGAGCAGGTGATTCGTGAAACCCTCGCAGCGGTGAAGGCTGATGGAGCGAGGAGTCCAGCCAAGCTGTTTACGTACAAGATACAGCGGTATGCGTTGGAACAGCAGAAGAAGGGAGTGGTGAAAGCGATAGGCGGCTAAGTGCTCTATCGGCGTGGTGTCGCCGGGTATACAACCTATGGACGCAGGAATAGAAGAGATTCGTATCCAGCATGAGATTGCAGACAACGCGTTCTTCCATGATTTCCTCCTGTTCTTACAGGAGGCAGGACGGCAATCATTCACACTCACGAAAATAGGCAACCTCAGGCTTTCGGACATACATTACTTCGGAGAGCATTTTCAACAGGATATCTATCACCGGGGTATCGACGGTGAGCGATGGTATGTGCGGTCAGAGACAGATGTCCCCCCGCTAAGAAGGATACGGCTCATTGCGCAGTCGATGCGATTGACGGAAATCCGGGGCCATAAGCTCCTGTTGTCCATACGAGGCAAGGCGTATCTGGCCGATGCCTCACCAAAGCGCCAGTTTGAAAAGCTCATCCTGTGGTATTTTAAGCGCTACGATTGGACAGAGTGGTATGACCACCGTGCGATAATTGCCGCCACGTTACAATGGTCGCAGAGCTTTCTGTGGCGGTATTTTCTCTTTTGTAAAAATTCGAGAATTGACTTTAACCGGTTCCTCGCAGGCGTTCGCGGGTATTTCGGTCTCGATTCGCTCATTCATGACCCTTCTCCCTACTTCGATGACGTCAGGTGGCCAGTGGAACAGTTGCTTGTCAAAGACCTTCGGATGTTCGGCCTTCTGGCGGTTGAAAGCAATAATTCGCGAAGCTTCATACGTGATGAAACCATCATCTCTTTTCAGCCAACGGCCTTGGGAGCCCACATCTTTCAGCTTGCGATTGACGGAAGTGCCTCTAATCCCACAAAAGACTAAGGGATGCCTCCGGGTCGTGAGGCATGAGTCTTTCAAAAGGGGATTTCATCATCCGGGTTCATGCCTGAAAATCCTTGATAGTCATCCGCGTCAGGCGGGGTACAGTGGATTAAGGGGTGTTCAAGGGGCGAAGATCGAAGCCGCAATGGCTTCTGATACGCTTCAGCCTTAATCCCCAACCTCAAGAAGAGTTCGTTTGCAGTGTTGAGGACAGCCTGCTGTTTCGGGGTGAGACTGGCCTCATGGATATGCACAAATAATTGTGTCTCCCAGGCAGGCTCATGGCCATATCGTTTATACAGCATCACGTAACTATCCAGTTGTTTCTCAAGTGCCCGCCGTGCCTGTTCAATCTCTCCAAACGGCTCATACCAGGCAAAGGGGGAGAGCTTCTGGTATAGGGGTGGAGGAATGAGCGCGAGAAACGGAATGCTCTTGCGGAATCTGGCAAGCGCTTTTCGCTGAATGAGAAAGGTATTGGGATGATTCATGCGTCGCTAAACCCGACAAAGTCAATGATGGCGTAGCGTTCATGCGGTTGTGCCTGTAAGGGGACGGTTTGATAGTAGTAAAGGTAGATTCGCCGCTTACGGATAGTTTTCTCAGCGGTATAGCGCTCGTTGGAGAGGCCTTCATGCAGCTCAGGCTCGTTGAGGGTTGCGAGCACTTCAGCAAGGCTGATGGTATAGCTGTCCCGGTAGTCTTCCGCGTGGGGGAGGATAATGACATGATCTTTCGCAAAGGTCGGCATGTACTGGTATGGATTATGCGTTTCCAAGGCTCTGTTTGTCAAGCTGGGCCATCAGTGGCCTCTCTCCCTACAAGCGCTTGATTTTCCTCCCATTCCGCATGACCGCTTTCTATGCTATACTCCTGTAAGTACTATGAGTACAGATGAGAAAGTATTGAAAATACTTGAAGATGTACAGGCTGATATTAAAGGCCTGAAGCAGGGACAACAGGGTCTTGAAGCCGGACAACGGGCGCTCCAGGAGGATGTGACGGCAATCAAGAGTGAAACGGCAAAGATTCCGGGCTTGGAGCAGCGGCTTGAGCACCACGGCAAACTCTTAACCGGCCTCACGGCCACCACGGCAACTGTCCTTGATGAACAGCAAGCCCAACGCAGCGATATCCGCTCCCTCCATACGGAAGTCCATGCATCCAGAGAGGAATTGAAAGGAGAGATTGAGGAAGTGAAAGGGGAGGTCAGAGCCGCGAGGGAAGAGGCAAAACAGGACAACATGGATTTAAAAGCAACAGTCGTCAAAAAAATCCAAAGCCTCGACCGGCGTACCTCCAACATTGAAGATCAGTCAGGGATTGAGAACCCTGAGAAACACTAACCCCTCCTGTTTTATACACACACCATGACAGCCTATGGACGGTTTCGCAAGGTGCCACGGATGGCAACCCCTACGAATGGTGGGGCTGGTCGCAAACAGGCCCGACAGGCGGTCTTGCGGCGAGTGAGTCGGCAACGGGCGATCGCGGCACGGAAACTGGTGGTCAAAGAGGGTCGCTAAGAGATATGTACCATACAAAGAGAGGCTATCCGGGGCCAAGGCAGCACAGAGGGCAAGGTAAGTAGTGCAATTACCGTTACCGATAAGGAAGGGGTTCCTCAATCTTCACGTATCGGTCTTGCCCTTTATGCTGCCGGTGGAGAGTATATACCACCGGGCAGACGATAGGGAAGGGGAGACAGATGGAGAGGCCGCGAGAAATCCCCGCATTGATTCTCCTGAGTTAATAAAGCCACTAAATTACTAAGCACATATTTTCACTTTCCAGAACCTACTTTATAAGGTTGATCTATTTATGATATATTTGAACGATACAAACTTATTAGGTTATGGTGGACATTCAGAATCGTACTCTTTTCTTTGGGGACAATCTTAAAATTTTACAAGAGAAAATCCTAGATAATGTTTTTGACCTGATTTATCTCGACCCCCCGTTTAACTCAAATAGAAATTATAGTGTTCTATTTAAAGAGGCTGGGATCGATAATTCAGCTCAAATTCACGCCTTTGAAGATACTTGGGATTGGACAGAAGAAACAGTACGCTTATTTACGGAAATGAAGAACCATCCCAACCCCAAGATCGCCATTCTTACAAATAGCTTGGCAGAATTCGTCGGTCATACCCCCATGATGGCGTATCTGGTTAATATGACCGCAAGACTCATCCCTCTCCATAGAGTGTTAAAACCAACAGGCTCGCTTTATCTTCACTGTGATCCGACAGCAAGTCATTATTTGAAGATCATTATGGATGTCATTTTCTCAAAAGAAAATTTCATCAATGAAATTATCTGGTGCTATGACACTGGTGGAAGAGCAAAAAGGTATTTTCCTCGAAAGCATGATACTATCTTGTGGTATACAAAAAGCCAGGAATATAACTTCTACTACGAAAATGTCGCCTTAGCAAGAGATACTTCCACAATGCATGAGCCAATTTTGCATGATGAGGAAGGAAGACCTTATCAAAGAAACATTAAGTTTGGTAAAGAATATAGATACTACTTAGACAAAGGTGTTTTGCCAAACGATTGGTGGGTTGATCTACAAGCAATAAACCCTTCAGCAAAAGAAAGGCTTGGGTATCCAACACAAAAACCTGAGGCACTTCTAGATAGAATCATTAATGCCGTAACTAAAGTGACTTTTCCGTTGTGCTGTTTCGACCAAATTTTATGCTAGCCTCCGAAGGATACCCCATGAAAGTGCATAAAAATCAAAGGCTTTTGACCCTGCCATCTCCTCCTAATCTCTCTTGCGGAGCCACGCGCTAGGGCACATACCATGGTACCTGGGGGGCAGATGCCTTCGCAGTGCCCTGATAGGGAACGATCCCCAGAGATGTGGGCTTACAAGCTCTTGAGAACAAAGCACTTTCATGGGGTATCATCGGGAAATCAGCACCCATACTTGCTGAAATCACGATACGGAAAAGTCAGTAAAGAAGGGGATTGGATTTTAGATCCTTTTTGCGGATGTGGTACTACAGTTGCTGTAGCAGAGCGGTTAAAACGTCGTTGGGTAGGAATCGACATTAGTATGTTGGCAATCAATGTTATCCATAACAGACTGAAAGAACATTACCGTTATTTAAGAGTCAATATTGATGGGATTCCTATGGATTATGCAAGCGCACGTAGGCTTGCTGACCGTGACAAATATGCGTTTCAAGATTGGGCGATATCCCTCATCGGTGCGAAACCTCCAACTGGACAGAGTAAAAAAGGCGCGGATAGGGGAATAGACGGTTTAATTCTCTTTTATGACAGACTCGATATCCGCAAGCCAAAATTGCGAAAAATCATCGTGCAGGTCAAAGGAGGGGGAACGAACAGAGGCGACGTTGCTAAGCTCAAAGGCGACATGGATAGAGAGGATGCTCCAATGGGCATTCTGATTACATTACAGGAACCTACCACAGAAATGAAAAAAGAGGCGGTGCTGGCCGGAGAGTACCATTATTCTTCATCAACAAAGTTCCCAATAATACAAATCCTTTCAATAAAGCAATGGTTTGATGGGCGAAAGCCGCTACTACCTTCGGATTTAGTAAATCCATTCAAACAGGCATCTATGAAAATCGGTCAAGAGAGCCTATTTTAGATATTTATTCTGCTTGAAGTTGCCTTACCAAAAACAAAATTCCACATGTCAATAACCACCCATTTTTGACACCAAAACTTATCTTGATTCTCTTTGTTATAATAAGCTTGCCATGGGTGAACAATATGTGATCATAGACAATATAAAATGGTGGGTTCATGAGAGAGTTCCTGAACCACTTTGTAGGACACACAACATTCGTCTTAGGCCTGTAAAAGACGGTTATTCTAGTATGTACACTTTTCAGCATGAATCACGCAGTCTAAAATGCGAAGAGGGAGGGGAAGTTTATGCCTTACCCAGAAGTATTGGCAAGGAAAGACTACACGTAATTGATAAAATAGACGCTAAAATATTTGCTAATCAAAAATTTATTAACCTGGACGATGAAGCTTTGCCTATTGCAGAAGATAAAGTTCCAAAAGACACAGAGTATTTTGTTACAGCTCTCTTAACGCAATCAAAAGTAGGTTTGAGGTTGGTAGTGTATGCCGGTAAGAGAGGAAGTAATCAAAAGACACAAATCTTTGTCGAGCCGGAAATCCGAAGGCTTGCTTTTGATCAAAAAGACCTTCATCCAAACGATGTTTTTACAAAAGTTGAGGCAACATTTCGGGACGGTACAATCGCCAGCACCAAAAAAGAGGAAGCTTGAAACTCGACCTTTCCACATGTCGATAACCACCTATTATCGACATAGCCTTCTACACTCCTAACTTATCATACCTGCAGTCCTTAATTCACAGATAAACAGCAGTTTTTGTATTTTTTACCGCTCCCACACGGACATGGCTCATTACGTCCAGTCTTCTTTTTCGCCTTCAACTTATGACCTCGCTGTCCTCTAGTGGAACCTTTCTCTCCCTCAGAGAATCTTATTGGTAATAGGTGAGGGGGTCCGTTTAACGTTGTGTTCCACGGATGATCCTCCGGTGCAACCCGACTGCGAATAGGGCAAGGCACCAGCAAGCCTGATTCGGTGAGCTCATACTGCCAGTACCCAAAATTCGTCTTTACGACAACGGTCTCACTTGGTTCCCCCCGTGCGGCTTTGACCTTGTGCGGTGGCTGCCCATTTTGGGGTATCTGCTTAAGGTGGGACAGTTGTAGTATGACTGCCGGTACTCAAAAATGCACGGCATGCCCGTCACTGGCGGCCGCGGCTTTAGAAGCCTGAAACCGTTGTGGTATAAAGGTG
>Ga0075418_10000973_pt1 | contig 31530 bp, 26 predicted proteins | sample SoiMetdeltSBSDD2_FD_81776 | JGI IMG/M metagenome (GOLD analysis project Ga0075418, IMG submission 81776) | Bulk soil microbial communities from a Populus tree surrounding site in Tennessee, USA - Soil MetaG P. deltoides SBSDD2 | ecosystem: Environmental > Terrestrial > Soil > Tree plantation... | reverse complement strand
TTGGTGATCGATGTTGAATCGCGAGGTCGGCAACAAATCGCCAATCAAAAATCAATAATCACCAACGAAGCAGAAATCAAAGATCAAGAATCCAAGATTCATGACTACTGAGATCCCAGTCCTCATCGTTGGCGGCGGCGCGGTCGGATCTGTCCTCTCGATGGAGCTGGCGCGGCGCGGCATCGAGTATCGCTGCATCGATCGGATGGCCGGGCCGGGTCGTGAATCGCGCGCCATAGCGCTGCACGCGCGCACCATCGAGTTGATGGATCTCGTGGACCCGGCGTTGAGTCGGCAACTGCTCGAGCGCGACTTGTGGTGCCGTGGCTACGTGATGCACTTCCTGCGCGACGGGGAGCGCACCGAGGTACGCCCCGGACTCGACTACACGACGGTCGATTCCAGATACAACTGCATCCTGTCTCACAACCAGAGCGAGACCGAGGGCTTCGTTCGCGACTACACGCAGTCACGGTTCGGTCGCACCATCGAATACAACACGGCGTTCCAGGATCTGACGCAGGATGCGAGCGGCGTCACCGCTCGCGTCGTCCACACCGATCGAGGCGAGGAGGAGGAGCTCATTCGCTGTCAGTACCTCGTTGCCGCCGATGGCATCAACTCGCGCGTGCGCCGCGGGCTCGGGCTGTCGGTCAAAGGCAAGGACTACACCGGCAGCTTCTTCCAGAACCTCGATATCTATCTCAATGGCTTTACCGACTGGAAAGACCACTTCCACTACTGTGTCGGCACCGATCACTTCCTGATGGTAGCCCCGCTGCCCGGCGGCCACTTTCGGCTGCTCCTCAGCGACCGCGGTGAAGCGGCGGACCCGACGCTCACGCCGCAACAGGCATTCATGCGTCTGCTCGAAAAGCATTACGACGGCATCACGATGGGCGATGTCGTGTGGCACTCGCGATGGGAGACCTGGGTTCGTCTTGCCGATACGTTCCGCGAAGGCAACGTGTTTCTGGCCGGCGACTCGGCGCACGTCCACTCGACGACGGGCGGCCAGGGCATGAACTGCTGCATGCAGGACGCATTCAACCTGGGATGGAAGCTCGCTCTGGTGTTGAAGGGCTATGCGCAGAGCGAGCTGCTGGACACCTACGAGGCCGAGCGACGCCCGGTGGCCGAGCAGGTCATCTGGGCGGCATCGTCACTTCACGACATCTTCATGACGCATGGCAAGGACATCGCACAACGCAAGCAGACGATGTTCGAGCCTGGTTATACCGAAAAGGTCGTGAACGCGTGCTCGGGTGTTGCCTACACGTATCGAGATGTCGTCCGGAAGCCCGCGGCCTTGAGCGAGCTCGATGGTCCTGCCATTGGCGATCGCGCGCCTGATGTCGATTTCGAACAAGGGGGCACGCTGTTCGATCGGTTGCGGCACGAATATTTCACCCTGCTCGCGATGCCCAATGGAGGTGGTGGGCTGTCAGCCGTCGACTCGTTGGGAAGGCGGTTTGGTGCTGTACTCGCTGTGGAGCGGCTGCCGAAATCAGCCACGCTGTCCAAGCGCTATGGGGCGAGCGATGGGCGGCTGTTCCTGGTGCGGCCTGATGGCTACGTTGCCTTCAAGAGCAGGGCAGATGAGATGGGCCTGCTCGAGGAGCACCTGGGCGCGTTACTCAGACTATAGAATTCTTGATTTGTGATTTGTGATTATTGATTCGTTGGTGATTGTTGAGTGTTGATTGATGATTTCCGAAGACATTCACCAATCACCATTCAACAATCAACAAGTAATCGATAATCAGGAATCAAAGATCGCCAATGATTTTGGTACTCGACAATCGAGACTCCTTCGTCCACAACCTCGCGCGCTACGTCCGTGAGCTCGGCGAGGAGGCAGTCGTGCGGCGCAGCGATGAAATGGGTATCGACGAGGTTGAACGGCTCGCGCCGAGTCACATCATCATCTCGCCGGGCCCCTGCACGCCGACGGAAGCGGGCATCTCTACCGAAGTCGTCCAGCGATTCGGACCGACCACACGCATCCTCGGTGTGTGCCTGGGTCATCAATGCATCGGCGCCGCCTTTGGCGGTGATATCGTCCGGGCGCGCTACCCGATGCATGGCAAGACGTCGCTCGTGACCCACGAAGGATCATCGGTGTTTGCGGGTCTGCCGTCGCCGCTTCGCGTGGCCCGCTATCACTCGTTGATCATCGATCCCGCGACACTTCCGGGTACGCTTCGCGTTCTCGCCAGGTCGCTCGACGATGGCGCGATCATGGCCGTGGCGCATCGGACGCTGCCCATCGTTGGCGTGCAGTTCCACCCCGAATCGGCCGCCAGTGAGTACGGCTACGCGATGGTCGACCGATTTCTCCACGGCGGGAAGTCAGGGTTCGATTCGCTGCCGCGGCGCGCGGACGGCGCCGAAGGGAAGCCCGATCTGTTCCTGCCGTGGGCGACGATTCGCCGCGAATCGGACGAGCCCTTTGTCCCACCGCCGGTCGATCTGGTGAGATGAGTCGTGCATCCGTGGCATGACACATACGTCGACGATACGCTTGTCGAGACCGCATTCCCGGTCATCGTTGAGATCCCGAACGGGAGCAAGAACAAGTACGAACTGGACAAGGAGACCGGTCTCCTCCGGCTCGACCGCGTGCTGTACAGCGCCGTTCATTACCCCGCGGACTACGGCTTCATTCCGCGTACGTTCTGCGATGATGGCGATCCGCTCGATGCGCTCGTGCTGGGTCAGGAACCAGTCTACCCATTGACCATCGTCGAGGCGCGCGCCATCGGCGTGATGCGGATGCGCGATGAGAAGGGGATCGACGACAAGATTGTGGCAGTGAGTGTTCACGATCCGGCGTACGCGCACATCACCGACAAGAAACAATTGCCCGATCACGTTCTGCGCGAGCTGCGGCGATTCTTCGAGGATTACAAGGCGCTCGAACAGAAGCAGGTGGTGGTCGAGGATCTGCTCGGCCCTGCAGAGGCAGTCAACGTCATTCTCGACGCCCTCGATCTGTACCGTCGCATGCGGCGCGGCGAGGTCTTGAAGGCGTAGGTCGTAGAGCGCACGCGTGAGTGTGCGCGTTGACTGATGATCATCGAAAGCATCGTTACGACCGTCGACGCGGGCGGGCGCGTGAATTGCGCCCCGATGGGTGTCGAGTGGGGCGATAAGGTCATCGTCCTCAAGCCGTTTCTCGAGACGGCGACCTACCGTAATGTCGTCGCGACGCGTGCCGCTGTCGTCAATCTCGTTGACGATGCGCGCGTGTTCGCACGAGCGGCGATTTCCAATCCCGAGTATCCGACCACGCCGGCGGTGAAGGTTCAGGGTGTCGTGCTGGCTGATGTGTGTTCGTGGCGGGAGCTGGAGGTTCGCTCGATTGACAGCACCCCACCGAGATCGCGAATCGACATGACCATCGTCCATCGCGGCGTCGCGCGTGAGTTCATCGGCTTCAATCGCGCGCGACACGCAGTGCTCGAGGCGGCGATTTACGCGACCCGCCTGCACCTGCTCTCCCGCGAGTTCATCGAGAGCGAGATGGCGCGCCTGCAGGTCATTGTCGACAAGACGGCCGGCCCCAACGAGCAGGAAGCGATGACGCTGCTGGCCGACCACATGAAGAAAACGTGGTCGTGAGTGGGGGGCCTACTCGGTCAGCAGCACATCAACGGGAATCTCGCATGACGGAAGCAGGAGAGGAGCGATTGTCTGACCGCGGTGGTACTGCTCGACACTGTGAAACACACCCCGCTCGGGAGCCGAGTAGCGCCAGACGACGTTGGCGTTGAGGTCCGCGAGCCAGTACTCGGGTATGCCTGCCGCAGCGTAAATGGGCGCCTTCACATCCCGGTCGTACTCGAAGGACGAATCCGCGACTTCGATAATGAGGAGGACATCTGCCGGCCCGCGGTGACGTGTGGAGTAAAAATCGGCCCGAGGTCGGAGGAGAGCCAGATCCGGCTCCGGCTCGTAATAGAGATCCAATCGCACCGAGCTTTGGGGTTGGACGATGGCATCATCGCCAGCTGCCCTGACCAACGCACGGGTCGCGCTGCTCACGCAGGCAACGTGCCGGTTGCCGATCGCCGTCATCAGGACGATCTCGCCGTCGATAAGCTCGACGCGGTCGCGCTCGGACAGAATACCGGCTTGCGCCATACGGTGGTACTCGTCGGCCGTGAAGCGCTTTTTGATGACGGTTGCGCCCATCGTGGATTCTCCATTCTACCCGCTCGTGCGAGCGGCGTGCCGAGTCGAATTACTCAGTGATGATGGCAACGAATGGGTCGATGCGGACGTTTCTGCAGCGTGCGCACGCGCCCATTGTTGGAGAATAGGCGAACCCGAGTCTGGACCGCGGATCTACCGGAGCTCGACGCGGCCGCGCGGGCTGTCGATCGTCGCGATGATGGCGGGCGCTGATCCCTTCTGCACCTTCAGATCGAGGCCAAGAGCGTCGAGCATCTTCTGCGTCCGGTCGGCATCAGGATGTTCGGCACGCACCTGCGCGAGCGTCGCGCCGCGAGCCGCAGTCGCGGATGGATGCGGCGATGTGCCCCAGTCGATGAAGAAAGGCACGAGACCATCCGCGACCTCTGTGTTCGGATCGGTGTAGCGCCACGAGAGGACGACGCCGTCGGGCCGGCGGCGGCTGCCGGGAATCACTGCCCCGAGCTTCACACCGCGATCGGCCGCCATCGCTACGACCTTCTCGAGCTCCGTGCCTTTCACGACCCAGCGAACGATGCGCGGCGCCTTGAGTTCGTCGATGCCGAAGCGCCGGCGTCCAGCGGGTTTTGGTTGCTCCGGATCAGGTCCGATGATCTCGAGGTAACTGGACGGCCCGAGCGCGACGAGCGCGTTCCGCGTGCCCAATCCTGGATGTTGGCCGCCCGGAGTTGCCTTCACGCCAAGCAGTCTCTCGATCGTGTCGATGCCGAGACTCAGATCCGGCGTTGCGTAGACCAGATGGTCGAGTCGCATCAGCAGTGGACTGGTAGCGGGCTGTTGCGCGCGACCAGCGATCGTCGCCGATATGAGAACCAGGATCACGAGCATCGACAGTCGCAGAGCCATCGTGGCCACGAGTGTACCCTTATAATTCGCGGATGCTGACCCGCCGTAGTTTCCTGCGCACCACGGCCGCGACGGGAGTCGCCACCGTTGCCGGCGTCGGCGGTCTCCTCGGTGCGAAGTACGACGTCGTCATTCGCGGTGGTCGCGTGATCGATCCGGCTCGTCGTCTCGACAGTGTCATGGATGTGGCGGTCACCGGGGGAAAGATCGCCGCCGTGCTGCCAGCCGGATCCGCAACCGATGCGGCGCAGATGTTCGATGCGACAGGCAAACTGGTCGTCCCCGGCCTGATCGATATCCACACCCACGCGCGCTCGAAGGAGATGCCCGCTATCTGCCTGTCGGATGGCGTGACCTCGCTCGTTGATGCCGGCTCACAAGGCGCCGATCACGTTGATGATGTCGTGGCGGTTGCGAAGGGCGCCCCAAATCGAGTGCGGATTCTGCTGAACATCGCGCGGACCGGCATCCTGAGCGACGGCGAACTGCTGGACATCAACCGCGTCGACGTCGCCGCGGCACGCAAGGCGATTGAACGGCACCGCGATTTGATCGTCGGCGTCAAGGCGCGCATCTCGCGGTCAGTCGCGGGCACCCACGACCTCGAAGCGTTGCGGCGTGCCCAGGCGATCGTTGAACCGTTCCGCATGCGCGTGATGGTGCACATCGGAGACACCGCGTCGCCCCTTCCGGCGATTCTCGCATTGCTCAAACCGGGCGATATCGTGACGCACGTGTATTCACCACCGCCGAACGGCATCTTCGACGACAGTGGCCAGGTGCTGCCGGAGGTCATGGCGGCGCGGCGTCGAGGGATACGCTTCGATATCGGCAATGGGCGCGTGGGACACATCACCTGGGATGTGGCCGAGCGCGCGCTGCGCCAGAAGTTTCTTCCCGACACGATCTCGTCGGATTGGACCGATGCGGGCCGTACTGATCAGGTATTCGATTTCCCGAACGTCCTGTCGAAATTCTTCATGCTGGGCATGCCGCTCGATCAGGTCATCGAACGCGCCACGATCAACCCGGCGCATGCCTTTCCTGTCTTCGGAGACCTGGGAACACTGCGCGTGGGCGCCTCGGCCGACATCACCATCCTCGAGCAGCGCACTGGAGAGTTCGATTTCGTGGACAACGCCAATACGACGCGCAAGGGAAAGACCAAGCTGTATGCATACGCCTCCATGTACGAGGGCAAACTAGTCAAGCGCTCCGCCCCCGCGACTGGTTTGGCAGCGTCTCTTGGGCGCGCTCCGCGGGTCAGGAGATCTTCCTGATTCGCGCCGAGTCGATGCGCGAGGGCGGCGTGGTCTGTGTCGAGGCGTACGCCCGCCTCCACTTCGGCGTCCTCGATCTCCGGGGCACGGGCGGCCGATGGTTCGGCGGGATCGGCACGGCCGCCTCGGCACCGTCGCTCCAGCTGTCGGCATGTCGAGCCGATGCGCTCGCCGTTGAAGGCGAGGATGCGAATCGAGCCACGTCCTTCGCTCGACAGTTCCTGGATTACCATCACGTCTCCACTGGCGCTTTCATACAAGTCCATCGCGCCCTGCCGTCCCATGCCGGGCTGGGTTCAGGCACGCAACTGGCTCTCGCCATCGGCCGGGCTCTGGCCGATCTCTACGGGCTCGATGCGCAGCCTCCTCAGCTCGCACGTGCGATGAATCGCGCCCAGCGATCGGCCATCGGCACGTGGACCTTCGCCGGCGGTGGTCTCGTTGTCGAAGGTGGTCGACGGACTGGAAGCACTGAATGCGGTCCCCTGATCGTCCGACTGCCGTTTCCTGAGCCATGGCGATGTGTCGTCGTTGTGCCCGAGGGGCCGCCTGGCATGAGCGGCACCGATGAGGCCGAGGCATTCGCGCGTCTCCCGAAACCATCCGAGCAGGACGTCCACCACGTGTCGCACCTGGTGCTGATGACCCTGCTGCCGGCGCTGGCCGATGGCGATCTCGAGCAGTTCGGCCGCGCGCTGACAGAGGTGCAGGAGATCACGGGGCGATGGTTCGCGTTCGCGCAGGGAGGCACGTTCGCTTCAGGACCAAGCCGCGCACTCGTGCGACAACTTGCTGAATGGGGAGCAAAAGGTGTCGGGCAAAGCTCCTGGGGTCCGACGGTCTATGGCATCGTCGAAGGAGCCGACACAGCTTCCCGACTTGTCGATCGCGTCCGCGCCGCGCTCGGGTCGGCTGGTCAGGTATTCGAGGGGCCGTTTCGATCTGAAGGCGCTCGCGTCTGGAGACCCTAGATTCTCGTCGTTCGGAGGCGAGCCTCGCTAGCCACCATGCTACGATCGCGCGCCGTGGAGGCCACATGATCAAGGTCAGCGTGTTGTATCCAAACGCATCGGATGTGAAGTTCGACATGGCGTACTACCTCGATCGGCACATGCCGATGGTGCGGGAGTTGTTGGGTGGTGCGCTCAAAGGCATGACCGTCGAACAGGGCCTTGCGGGTGGGCAGCCCGGTGTGGCCGCGCCATATGTGGCGCTGTGTCATCTGTCGTTCGACTCGGTCGATGCATTTCAAGCGGTGTTCGACAAGCACAGCGCACAGATACTTGCGGACATCCCGAACTACACCAACGCCCAGCCTCAGGTTCAGATCAGCCAGGTGAAGCTGTGATGAGGGGCAGGTGGGTCACGACGCTGACCACCGTGCTGGTCCTGACGGCGCTCGCGTCGATTGCTGCTGCGCAGCCACGTGCTATCTACCAGCAGACGCAGTACAAGGGACAGGAGATCGGCAAGCTCACGGGGGACGTCTACTACGCGCGCATGGACGATTACCTCTCGGTGTTCATGGTGACACCTGACGGCATCGTCCTTGTCGAACCGATTGGAACCGAATTCGCGACCTGGCTGAAGGGCGAGCTGGCGACACGGTTCAAGGTCCCCGTGAAGTACGTGATCTACAGCCACCATCACTGGGATCACGGGTCCGGTGCGGCCGTCTATGCCGACACCGCGCGGATTATCGGGCACGAAGCGATGATCCCGCGCCTCGCGATGCCGCCGGCGAATACGCCCCTGCCACAGAATGCGCGCGCGCAGGACCGCAACGGGAACGGACGAATCGAGCAGGACGAAGCACAAGGCAACCTGCAATCGCAGTTTGCGCTCTACGACGCCGACCGTGATGGTGCGCTGAGTGGCGCTGAAGTCACACGCGGCCCGCTGGCATTCGTACGACCACCCGATCTCACCTATCGCGACCCGATCACGATCACGCTCGGCGGCAAACGGGTGGAGGTGTTGCCGCGTCCGACGGCGCATGCCGACGACAACACGATCGTGCGTTTCGTCGACGGCGCCGGCGTGCTGTTCGCCTCTGACTGGATCACCGTGAAGCGGGTGCCATTTGGTGGCGACGTTGCGACGAAGGACGAATTGGCGCTCGTGAAAGCGGTCGAGACGCTCGAATTCGATCACTTTGTCTGCAGTCATGGCATGTTGGGGAAGAAGGCCGACGTGATCGCCAACATCCGATATCGCGAGGAACTGCGCGCGGCGGTCGCCAAGTCGGTCGCGGCGGGGCAGACGCTCGAACAGGCGCAAGCGAGCGTGACGATGGACGCGTACAAGGATTGGGAGTTCTATGCACAGCAGCGTCCGGCCAATGTGGCCGGGACGTACCGCGCGCTGACCAGCGGCCGATGAGCACGGAGGCGAGCGGAATCCGCGGACTCGATCACGTCGCGGTGCCCATGCAGAACACCGCCGAGATGCTGGCGTTCTACCGCGGGCTTGGTCTTGATGTCACCGAGACTCCGCGAGCGTGCTCGGTCCATATCGGCTCGCAGATGATCAACTTTCATCGACCCGAGACGTGGCAGGACCCGGCGTTCACCTTGCGGGCTCCGGGTACCACGCCACCCTCCGGAGATTTCTGCCTCGTCTGGGAAGGAACCGAGAGCGATCTGAGGGCGTTGCTCGAACGAGTGGGTGCGCGTATCGAGGAGGGACCGGTCGAGCGGCGCGGAGCCCGCAGGGCGATGGCGTCGAGTATCTATGTGAGAGATCCCGACGGAAACCTGCTCGAGTTCATGCGGTACTAGGGGTCTGACCCAGACTACCGTCCGGTGTACCCCACAGCCACCTACCTGCCCGACGAGCCGAGCGGTCGCCGATCCGGCGGCATGCTGAGCGGCGCCAGTCGCGGCGGTGTGCGTGGCGCGTTGGCCTCTCTGAGGATCACGCTCAAGTCCACAGGCTGGCCAAGGACGATGTCGACCGACTGACGACGCTCGCCGAACTGCGGGTGACGGACGAGTACTTCTCGCGTGCCAATCGGCACTTGAATCGCAGCCACTGGTGCAGTCCCCACCGCCTCGCCCTCGACGAAGACCTCGGCGCCTGCTTCTGTCGTGATGCGCAGCGAACCCTGCGGCAGTGTGACCGCGTGCGTGGTGATCTCCCCAGGCTTGATGGCGAATTCCGCATCGTCGCGGTAGCCGTAATGCGTGTTGACGAGCCTCACCTTGTATTGCCCGGGCGCGAGCAGGATGTGGCCTTCGTCGCTCTTGCCGATCTTGCGGTTGCCGTCAAAGATCTCGAGCGGGATGCGCGACGAGACCGACAGGAATCCGGCGGTGATTTCGTAGCGCGCAACCGTGCGCTCGCCCGCCTGCACGCGCACGGTCCGGCGAAGTGTTCCCGACTCGCCTTCGAGGATGAGCGCGTGGCGGCCGGCCGCGAGGTTCTTGACCGTCAACGGCGTAAACCCGGCCTCGCGACCGTCGAGGACAACGCGGGCGCCATCGGGTACGGATTCGACTCGCAATTCACCCGATCCCCCGGCTTCAGATGGTGAGTCTTCGACGACTTCCGGAGCAGCGGTGGCCGCGGGTGCGGGAGTGGCGGCCGTCGCAGGCGACGATGTGCCACCCTTGAGGAAGCCAAATGCCAGCCCGCCGACGAGGGCGATGACGCCGACGACGGCCGCGGCGATCATCCAGGGTTTGCGATTCGTTTCTTCATGAACGGGGAGGGGGGGGAACATGTCGCCCCGCCGATCCGCGACGAATCCTTCTTCGGGCCATTCGCGCACCGCGAGTTGCGTCGGCGGCGCGGCGACCGACGCCATGGCCTTGGCGCGCGCGACTTCCTTGGCAACCGCCTCTTCGGCAGCGGCGCGCGCTTGTTCCGCCGATGCCTGGCGGAGGCGCAGCATCTGCGCGCGGACTTCCTCGAGTTCTGTCGCGCGTCGCTGATTGGCCTCGGCCTTGATGGAGGCGACCTCCATCTGCAACCGCGCATTCGCTTCCTCGCGCGCGCGTTCAGTTTCCTCACGCAGGCGGGCTTCGGCCGCCTCGCGGATCAATGTGGCTTCGGCCTCGATCGCTCGTGCGGCTTCCTCGTCGGCCGCTTCACGCAGTTCGCGTGTTTCCTGCTCACGCCGTTCGGCCGCTTCACGCTGCGCCTGTTCGAGCGCGCGCTTGGCCGAGTCTGCTTCTTTGCGAACACGCGCAAGTTCAGATTCGAGCCGGGCATCGGCCTCGGCGCGCAGCCGTTCGACCGTGTTGTCGAGCGCGCGTGCGGCCTGTTGCTCTGCCTCTTCACGCGCCTTGTGCGCGGCGGCGTCGCGCTGAGCGGCACTGGCTCGCTGCGACATCTCGTGCAGGCGGCGTGCCTCCTCGGCCTCGAGGCGGACGCGTTCGACTTCCTCCTGCAAATGTGCGTCAGCCTCGGCCTTGACGCGGGCCACTTCCGCCTCGAGCGCGACTGCCGCGGCTTCCTCAGCGGACTGTCGGGCCTCTTCGGCCGCGACTTCGCGAAGCCATTCGACTTCCTGTTGCGTCTTCTCCTGAGCGAGTCGCGACTCGGTGGCCTCCTTGCGCAAGCGTTCGAGCTCGGCGATCAGATTCGCATCGGCATCGGCCTTGACGCGTGCGAGTTCGGCTTCGAGCTCGCGGGCCGCTGAGTCGTCGGCCGCCTTGTGGGCCTGGGTATCGCGATCGATATCGCGCGCGAGCTCGGCGGCGCGGCGCGCTTCTTCGGCGTCGGCGCGGAGGCGAGCGAGTTCAGCATTGACTTTGGCGTCAGCGTCGGCCCGGACGCGCGCGACTTCGGCTTCGAGCTCGCGGGCCGCGGCTGCCTGCGCCGCCATGCGCGCTTCCTGCGCGGCGAGCTCGCGCAGCGTTTCGGTTTCGAGCTGGGTCTGCGCCTGTGCGAGTCGTGCCTCGGCGGCTTCCTTGCGCAAGCGTTCGAGATCGGCTCTGAGCCCAGCCTCGGCTTCGGCGCGGACGCGGGTGACTTCCGTTTCGAGCGCGCGGGCCGCGGCGTCGTGTGCTGCTCTCCGCGCTTCCTGCGCGACTTCGTCGCGACGCTTGTCGGCCTCGCGCTGCGCTTCTTCCTGCGCGCGGCGCGCTTGATCCGCTTCGATGCGCAGTCGCTCGAGTTCTGCGGACAGTCGTGAGTCGGCCTCGGCCTGGACGCGCGAGACCTCGGCTTCGACGGCGCGTGCGGCAGATTCCTGCGCCGCGCGTTGGGCCTCGATCGCAGCCGCAGCGCGAAACGCGTTGGTTTCCTTCTCGCTTTGCGCCTGCGCCTGCGCAGCCTCGTGCCGGAGCCGGTCCAGTTCTTCTCCGAGTCGGGATTCGCCCTCGGCCTTCACGCGCGCCACTTCCGCCTGGAGCGCGAGCGCGGCCGCATCTTCTGCCGCCTTACGCGCGGCGCGCGCCGCCGCCTCGCGCCGCTCTTCGGCCTCCCGCTGCGCAAGTTCCTGCGCGAGCCGCGTCTTCTCAGCTTCCTGGCGTGCGGACTCGAGCTCCGCTTTCAACCGTGCGTCGGCATCGGTCCTGAGGCGCGCGACTTCGGCTTCGAGTGCCTGCGCGGCTGCACGTTCGCCGCTTCGCCGTGCTTCGATGACGGCTTCTTCGCGCTTCTTTTCCGCGTCGCGCTGTGCCTGTTCCTGCAGGGCGCGCGCCGCGTCGGCCTCGACACGCAGCCTCTCGATCTCTGTTTGGATCAGCGCTTCTGCTTCGGCACGCGCGCGCGCGACTTCATCGGCCAGCGCCATTGCCGCGGCTTCCTCGGCGATGCGGCGTGCTTCTTCGGCCGCCTGCTCTTCGTGCTCGCGACGCACGCGCTCGGCTTCCTCACGGACGCGATCGATCTCGCCCTGGAGTTGCCGATCCGCATCCGAACGTACTCGCGCGAGTTCGGCGGCCAGCCGGGCCTCGGTTTCCGCTTTCACGCGCGCCACTTCTTCGGCGGCGGCGCGGGCAGCGGCTTCTTCCGCGGCGGCCCTGGCCTCTTGGACCTCACTCTCCCGCATGGCCGCCGCTTCTGCCTGGATGCGTTCAATCTGCTCGGCCTTCGCGCGTTCGGCAGCGTCTTTCGTCCGCTGCAACTGATCGGCGAGTGCCTGGTCGGCGCTCGCGCGGACGCGCGAGAGTTCGTCCACCAGTTTGCGTTCGGCCTCATCGCGCACTTGCCGAAGTTCGGCGGCGAGCGCCTCGCGTGCGATCGCCTCGGCGGCGGCGCGCGCTTGTGCGACTGCTGCTTCACGTTGTGTGGCCGCTTCCGCTTCGATCCGTGCGAGCTCGACGGCGCGCTGCTCGGCGGCTTCGGCGCGTACGCGCTCGAGCTCCGCCGCCATCTTTGCCGCCGCCTCCCGCTGTGCCGCGGCCTCGGCTTCGATGCGGGCGAGTTCGGCTGCCCGCTGTTGTGCCGCTTCGGCGCGCACACGCTCGACTTCGGCCGCCATTTTCGCGGCCGCCTCGCGCTGTGCCGCGGCTTCGGCTTCGACGCGCGCCATTTCCGCCGCTCGCTGTTGTGCGGCCTCTTCGCGTACGCGCTCGACCTCGGCCGCCATCTTCGCGGCCGCTTCACGTTGCGCCGCTGATTCGGCTTCCATCCGCGCGCGTTCCGCCGCGCGCTGTTCGGCCGCCTCCGCGCGTACGCGTTCGACTTCGGCGGCCACTCGCGCATCGGCCTGCGCCTGAACGAGCGCGATTTCCGCGGCGTGCACCTCCGGGTCGACGCCATCCGGCTTGTCGCTCGGGCGCCGCGACCGGGCGAGATCGTCAATTGGGATGTGGAGATCGGATTCGTGCTCTTCTTCGATCTCCTGTATCGCGTCGCGTCCCGAATACGCCGAGACTTCGGCCGCAATCGGGTCGGCGGCCGACTCGTTCACGATCGGATCGAACGACGGTACGGCGGCCGGCGCCTTCGCGACAGGAGTGGTGAAGGCGGCGAAGGTCTGGTCACTGACCACGAGCTCGTCGATCTCGTGCGCAGGATCGGTTTCGAGTGCGGATGCTTGCGAGAGAAGCTCCAGTTCCACTGGATCGATGTCGTGCGGCTTGGGCGCGGCAACGGCCTGTGGAATCGGCTGCGGCTTGGTCGGTGGGACAGGTGCGCTGGCGGGCGCTTTTGGTGCTGCGGCCGGTGCGGCCGCCGTGGCCGGCGACGTGCCGTTCGCCTTTCCGAGTGACTTGCCGATCTGCGAAACGAAGGTGGCACGGTCTCCATTACGGAGCGCCGGGATGGACAGCGTCGGCGGGGTCCCGTTCCGGCTGACGGACTTGAGGTGGTCCACCACCCGTTCACGGTGACGATCGGAGATGGATTCGCTGAAGAGAACCAGGTCCGGGAGTTGGCGATTGATGGCGACGACGGCGGCGTAGGCGGAGGTCACCAACACGAATTCCGCGCCGACGTCGTTGCGGACGATTTGGCGCAGAGCTTCCGCTTTCGACGCCTCCGGTTCGATGGCTAGGACCCGGCCCATGTCAGAGTTCACCCTTTGGCAAGATCGACAGAATCGCAATTGATGTGCCACGACTGTAGGCGCCGGGAGGAGTGTTGTAAGTTTCCGATCGGGCTGATGTTGCGGGAGTAGTAGAGCGTCAGGCGCTCGCCCGGGTGGCGAAGGCGCTGACAACTTTGGTATTGCGATGACGTTTTTTCGGATCGCCGTTACGACGCTGAGCGCAGGAACGTGAAGATGACTGGGCCACTCATTACGCCTTTGACGGCTGATACGATCGCCATATCTTTGACGCGCCGCGCTCTTGTCACCCTCGTCACGGTTCTCGTGCTCGCCGCGCTCACTCACGCGCGAGCCGGAAGACCGGTCACGCAGGCATCCATCATCCTGGCGACGACCACCAGTACACAGGACAGCGGCCTGCTCGACGTCCTGGTCCCGCGCTTCGAGAAGGAACGCGGCATCAAGATCAAGGTCATTGCCGTCGGTTCGGGTGCGGCGTTGCGAATGGCATCGAGGGGCGATGCCGATGTGGTCCTGGTGCACGCCCCCAGCGCGGAGCGTCCGTACGTCGAGGCCGGCGACCTTGTCGAAGGCCGGGCCGTGATGCACAACGACTTCGTGATTGTGGGCCCGAAGCAGGATCCCGCGGGTATTGGCAGCCTGGCGTCGGTGAATCTTGTCATGCGCGCGCTCGCGGCGCGCGCCACATTTGTCTCGCGTGGCGACGATTCGGGGACGCACGCTCAGGAGCTGACTCTCTGGGCCGCGGCGCGAATCGACCCGCGGTCGATCGCGCGGCGCGAAGAAACCGGCCAGGGGATGGGAGCGACGTTGAACGTGGCTGACCAGAGGCGCGCGTACACGCTTACGGACCGGGGAACGTACCTCTCGTTGCGGCGGCGCCTCGAACTGGTGATCCTGTTCCAGGGCGACGCCAGCCTTCGCAACCAATATCACGTCTACGCCGTCAACCCGTCCAAGAACCCGCGAATCCAGCGCGATGCTGCACGCTCGTTCATCAGTTTCCTCGTGTCCCAACCGGTCCAGCAGGCGATTGCCGACTTCAAACGTGATGAATACGGTGAGTCGTTGTTTTTCCCGGATGCGCTACCACAATAGTCAGGCCCTCAGTTGGCGGCGCCGCGAGGGCTTCTGTGAGTGAGCTTCTTGCTTCGATTGCACTGAGGACCGTCGTCGTGTCGGGTGTGGCGACCGCTCTTGCTGTGCTCGTCGGCGTGCCCGCCGGATACGCGATTGCGCGACGCAGCTTCCGCGGGCGCACGATTCTGCTCGGTCTCATCAACACCGGTATGGGAATGCCGCCGGTCGTCGTTGGTCTCGTCGTCTGGCTGCTGCTCGTCAGGAGCGGCCCCTTTGGCGACCTTGATCTCATCTACACGCAGCGTGCGATGGTGCTCGCGCAATTCCTGATTGCCACGCCCATCGTCATCGGATTCACGACGGCATCGTTCCAGGCGCTATCACCGCGACTGCCCGACCTGCTGGTTGTCCTGGGTGCAGGACGCATGCGACGGCTGTGGCTGCTCGCGCGCGAAGCGCGGCTCGGCCTGCTGGTGGCCATCATGGCCGCATTCGGGGCCATCGTGTCAGAGGTTGGCGCATCGATGATCGCCGGAGGTAACCTCGAACGAAGCACGCGTGTGCTGACGACGGCGATCGTTACCGAGACCAGCCGGGGCGAAGTCGAGCGCGCGCTTTCACTGGGGCTCGTATTACTGGTCATGTCTTTTGTCGTGAACCTCTCGTTGACCGTCATTCAGCAACGTTCACGGGCCTGATGGACGTCGAGTTCGACGGCGTTCAAGTCGAGCGCGACAACCGTCGTGTTCTCGACATTCCCGCGCTCCGTCTTCGCAACGGCCGGACGACGGCGATCCTCGGGCCGAATGGCTCGGGAAAGACGACGCTGCTGCGGCTGATCGCGGGGCTCGAACATCCGCGCTCCGGGCAGGTCCGCTTTGCGGGCTCACCAAGGCCGCCCGTCGCGTACGTCTTCCAGGAAGAGGTGTTTCTCCGCAGGTCGGTCCATGAGAATCTCGAGCTGGGGTTACGTCTGCGAGGAGTCGCCATCGCGGAGGCGCGAGCTCGCGTCGATGACGCAGCGGCTCGCCTGGGCATTTCACATCTCATGCACCGGCGCGCCGATCATCTTTCGGGCGGCGAAGGGCGAAGGGTCAACCTGGCGCGCGCACTCGCGCTCAGGTCACCGCTCGTGCTCCTCGACGAACCGCTCGAGGGTCTGGACGAGCACACCCATTCGCGCCTGCTCGATGAATTGCCGCAGTTGCTCGCCGAATTCGATGCGACGACCTTGCTCGTCACGCACAATCGAGACGAGGCGTTGCGCCTGGCTCAGGATCTGGTCGTGCTTGTCGACGGGCGAGTGCGTGCCGCCGGCGACAAGCGCGAGGTCGCGATGAATCCTTCTGTCGTCGAGGTCGCTGAAGTTCTTGGCTATTCCGTGCTCGCGTCAAATGGCCATCGCGTTGCGGTGCCGCCGGGCGGATTGCGACCAGGCGCGGGGCCGATTGAGTTTTCGGTCGTCGTCGAAGACGTCCTTGATATCGTTGAGAGCTACCAGGTCGTGGGACGTGTTGGCGACGTGCGTGTGCACGTGGAAGTGCCGTTCATGAGCGCCTTGCCGAGGCGAGGCGAGCGGATGGTGGTTCATGCCACGCGGTCTTCTGAGATAGCTTAGTGACGTTCGTCGGTGCGACGCTGACTCTTGTCGGTGCGATGCGGGCTCTTGTCGGTGCGATCCTCATCCGTGTTGGTGCGATCACTCAGACCGACGAGCATGTGGCTCCGCCTCGCTAGATGGCAGGACTTTTTGCCCGCTGTCCGGGCGGGCATCTAGACGGTCGATGGATATTCGACAGCTGCAGTATCTCGTGGCGCTCGCGCGTGAGAAGCACTTCACGCGTGCCGCGCAAGCCTGCCATGTGACGCAACCGACTCTGTCGGGACGCATCCGACAACTTGAACAGGAGCTTGGCGTCGCTATCGTCGAGCGCGGCCAACGGTTTCATGGTTTCATGCCGGATGGCCCGCATTAGTCGCAAACGGCCCGCCACCGATGAGCCGGGCGCGTGTCTCTCGAGCGGACTATCAGCGTCTTCCCGAGTCGCTTCGCTCGCTGACGGCCGCCAATTAGCGGGCGGCCCATGTGCGGGCCTGCTCCGCGACGATATCCACCAGGTTTCCCATCGCGAGGTTGACGTCGATGAGATGCAGGCCCCAGTCGCCCAGCACCTGACCGCCAGCAACCAGATCACCAGTTATGTCGTCCGTGCGTGGATCCGACGTGTCGCCGTGCACCGTGACCTCGAGGTAGCCGGCGTGCTCGTTCGATGTGCATCGGAGAGTCAAAAGTCCCGGCACGCTGACCCACGGTGTATCGATCGCGCGCTCAGGCACCACCCATGGCCGCGGTGATTGGCCGACGATGAGCTGACCCCGTAAATCGAGGTACGCCTGCGCTGCGCCGCTGCCGCCACCGAGCGCTGCGGGATTGGTGCAGGCGCCCACCAACTCGTTCCCCGCGACTTTCCCGAAGCGCGTGTTTGCTGGTGGAGGCGCAGTCGATCGAAATGACACGTAGGTCACCACACATTTGGTCTGCGAGGCAGAGCGACACAGAGGGATGTTCTGGAACGATCCGCCCACATCCTTCCCCCGAGGCACGGCCAGCGTGGCGCCAAGCAAGAGCGCCGACACCAATCGGGATTGGAGAGGCTTACCGTCGATTTCCTGCCGGATCAACTCGGTGAGAATGAACGATCCCTGCGAGTGGCCAACGAGCACGACGCCGCGTCCGCCGTTGTCGTGCTCCAGGTAATACCTCCATGCATCGCGCACATCGTCGTATGGCGAGCCGCGACTGAGAGAAGCACCGCCACCGCCACCCGCCAGCATGGTCCGCAGCCCTGCGAGTGTGACCTGGCGATACATTGGCGCGAAGAGGCGGCAGACCGATCCGAATCGCGCGAACTGCTGCCGGACGACGTTGCGCTCCGCATCGTCTGCCACCATGTCGCTTATCGGCGTGGGATCGGTGGATACCGTGGGATAGACGTAGAAGCAGTCGATCGCGGCGTTGGCGGCTAGGGTCCAGGGTTCGCGTGTGAGAGTCCCGTCGGCGCGGACTACTGTAGTCGTGAGGTCGACCGAACACGCGCCCTGACGCCCAGGCCTGCAGAGCCACGATGCATCACGACCGTAGTCGTTCGGCGTGACCGGAGTCGTAACAGGCGAAGTTTGCGGCGCGGCCGTCTGTGCCAGCACCGGCCCGCGGACATCTGTTCCCAGGATTAGAACGAGCACCGCGCTCGCAAGGAATGCGCGCATGACGTCAGCGCCCCTGTGGCTTTTCCGTCGGATCGGCGCCATCGCGCGGCGCGCCGGTGCCCGAGGAGCCAAAGAACAACTTGCGCCCGTCCGGATACGTGATGTTGCGGCCGTTTGCCCGCTTGAGCGAGTGGTCGCGCGCCTGATAGCCGTCGACAACGATCTCGGTGCCGATCGGGAGCGAGTTCTTTGTGATTCCCAGACGAAGCAGCGAGTTCGGGCTGCCGCCTTCGATCATCCACACTTCGCTCGTGCCGTCTGGCTTCTTGACCTCCATGTGGATCCACGTGTGCGGGTTTACCCATTCGACTTTGACGATGGGACCCTTGAGCAGCACGGGACGATTGGCGTCGAACTCTCCGCCAAACGCGTGATGCGCCGCCGCCGGAACAGCCGCGATGACGAGTGCGGCGCCGAATACGCAGAGCGTCAGTTTCATCGCCTCTCTCCGTTGAACAGCTATTTCTTCGCCGCTTCAGCGTCGCGCTGGCGCGCGCCCCGCAGGATGTTTTCCAGAGCGTAGTTGGCCTCGTGGCATGCGTATTCGTAGATCGGCTGATCGGTTATCGGCCACGTGAACTCGCCGGTCCACGGTCGTTCCCAGGTTCCCGGATCGTCCACCGTAAAGCGGTAGAGCAGCGCGTTGTTGGCGACACGCGAGAAGCGCTCGATCACGTGCAGATCCTTTCCGGGGCCATTCAGCCGGTCCTGTTCCTTCGCGCCGATGCTCTCGACCATCATCAGCGTCCGGCCCGGAGCGGCGTTGACGACATAACGGATCTGATCGGCGTTGAAGTTCGTCGTATCGACGACGAGCGTGTCCCCTTCCCAACGCCCGACCGAATCACCGGCCCACTTACGGATGTGAGGTGGCAGGTGCTGCGCGTTCATCCGGACCACGCGTACGTCATGCACCATCTCATTCAGGATCAGCACCCGATCCGGCGTCTGAACGATCTTGCGCAGGTTGTTATAGAAGTAGTTGGGCAACGCTGGCGGCCCGGCAGCCGATCCGAACCCAAGCAGACAGCGCTCGCCGAGCGGCCGGCGTTCCGGGTTGTCGTATGCTCCCGGCGTCGGGTCGAGCCCGGGATCGTTTTCTGCGCTCGGCCGTGCGAGCAGTGCCCCCAGTCGCTGGCGTGCGGCTGGCTTCAAGGGGGGCAGCCTGCCATCCGGCGGATCGATGACGAGCGAGGTGCGTGCCTCGCCGTTGACCATCGTGTAGGTCGAACCCGGGTCGAGCCAGAACGAGTTGTAGCCGCCAACGTTGCCGGCGGCGCCGCGCGATCCGTCCCCACCTTTCGGTGGAGCGGCGCGGTCCGCGCTGCTCGGCCGGTTGCCGAGGGCGATTTGCGCAGCCACGGCGCGTTGAATCTTGGCGACCTCGTCGGCCGTCAATACCGCCTTCATCCCGTCCGGCCGCTCGAGCGGTGTGAGCGTCGCCAGATCATAGGTGCCCTGAAGATCCGGTCGTCCGTCGGGCAGACGCGGAGGCGAATAGGTCTGCGCCGCCTGGCCCGCGAGTCGAACCGGCGTCGCGAGCGCGAGGCCAGCGACGCCGAGCGCGATCGATGCGAAAAGGATTCGTCGTTTCATACGCGCCTCCAGCATCATCGACTGAGCGGGCTTTTGCGCCATCGACCATAAATCAGCTCTTCGACGAACTCCACGCACTTGAAGTCCATGAGCTGCGCGTTCGGCTCCTGGCGCCGGTAGAGTGCCATGCTCATCTTCCACGGGCGCGAGAACACCTTGGGATCTTCGATCGTGGCCTCGTAGGCCATCACGTCCAAGCTCGTGCGCGTGTAGCGCTCCACCACGTGCAAGGCATCGCTGTGGAAGTTGCCGGCGCGGTCGAACCACGTCTGATCGTTGAAGCCGGTGACATCGATCACGAGCGAGTCGCCATCCCAGCGCGCAACCGATTGACCCATCCAGGAGTCGACGGGCGCGGGGCCTGGGTTGGTCATGAAGACATCGCGTACGGCACCCGCATACTCGTATGCGATGACGAGACTGCTCGCGCTGTGCACGATCTGAAACGGATACGGCATATAGGTGGCGCGTGGGACGCCCGGCAGGTAGCACTTGATCTCGGGATCGCGCTCGAGCCAGTTGGCCTGGTTGTCACGTTTCGTTTTCAGCGCGGCTGGCAAGTAGGGCAATTCGCCCTCGACGACGCCAACGCCTGGAGGCACAGCGCCCACTGCACCAAGTGCGACGACTGGCGCTGCGGGAACCGGTCCATACGGTCCCGCGCGCAGCGCGAGCGCGGGCTGTGCCGCGTGCATCTGGATGTCGAAGTTGGCTTCGTTGAGCGCCTGCCAGATGCCGTTCAGGTCTGGTTTTCCGTTAGCCAGTCGGGGCACCGTCGAGGCGGGAGCCTGGCCTGAAACTGGAAGAGCAAATATCGCCAGCGCTGCCCCGGCGGCGCCAGCGATCAAGGCGATCACGAGTTTCTCAACCAGGTGTTTCATGAAACCTCCGTCTCATCACACCGGTGAATACAATCGAGCCGGATTCTACTGCCGTTGGGGCAAGTCCGACCGTGCATAATGTGCAGATGAAGAACGCGACCGACCTGCGTAATGCGAGCATCTCTCTGACGATTTCACTGGCGAGCCTGAGCGCTCCGGTGCTGGCGCAGGAGGGCGTCTCGGCCCTGCCGCCCAATGCGTGCGCGAGCCTGCAAGGCCTGGCGATTCCAGCATCAGCGATTGGACTTCCGACCAGTGGAGCGATCGTGCAGACAGCGGTGCCGGTCGCTGCCTCGGACAAGGACAACCCGAACGGCGATTTCTGCAAGGTCACCGGCATCGTCAAGCCGCACAACCCGACCTCGCCGACCCTGGAGTTCGAGGTCAATCTGCCCGCCGCGTGGAATCGTCGCGCCCTCCAGATGGGAGGCGGCGGCTACAACGGCACGCTTGTCACCGGTCTGGCCGGCTTCACGCTGCAGCCCGGCAGCGTCGAGAACCCATTGAAGCAGGGGTTCGTGACGCTTGGTACTGACGGTGGTCACAAGGCGCCGCCAGGATTTGATGGCAGCTTCGCCATGGATGATGAGGCGCTGCGCAACTTCGGCAAGGAGTCAGTGAAGAAGGGGCACGACGCCGCCATGGAGATCGTCAAGAAGGCGTACGGCCGCGCGCCCGAGCGCTTTTACTTCATCGGTGGTTCGCAGGGCGGTCACGAGGCGCTCGATGCCGCTGCCCGTTATCCCCTCGACTACGACGGTGTCGTCGCGCACTATCCCGCCTACAACGTCACGCTGCTTCATCTCGGATCGCTGAATGCGGGGCGAGCTGTATACGAGGGCGGCGGCGCGGCGTGGCTGAACCCGGCCAAAACGAAGCTGATCACCGATGCGGTTTACGCGAAGTGTGATGACCTGGATGGCGCGAAGGACGGCATCGTCGGCAACGTCAAGGCCTGCACTGCCGCGTTCGACGTGAAGACGCTGCGATGTGCCAACGGCGCTGACACCGGTGACGCGTGCTTGTCCGACGCGCAGCTTGGCGCAGTGGCCAAGATCGCGTCTGACTACAAGCCGGGATTCAGTGTGGCCGGCATGGATACGTTCCCGCGATGGCCGCTGCTCGAGGGGGCGCTGTTTCGCGACCGCTCGAACTGGGGACAGGTGCCGCAGCCGTCGAATCCGCTGTCAGGGAAGGAACCGTTGCTCTACACGGCCGGTGATCAGACAGCGAAGTTCATCATCAGCCGCAACCCGAAGCTCGATACGATGACATTCGATCCGAAGCAATACCAGTCGCGCATTGCGGACGTCGCGTCGATCATGGACGTGTCCGATGTGAGCCTCGAGAAGTTCAAGGCGAAGGGCGGCAAGATCATCATGACGCATGGGACAGCCGACGACTTCATCACACCTCACAACAGCGAGCTGTACTACCAGCGCCAGGTGAAACAGTTCGGCAAGTCCGGCGTCGACAGCTTTATGCGCTTCTACATGATTCCCGGCTTCGGCCACGGCTTCGGTCCGTTCAACGCGAAGATCGACAGCCTGAAAGCGCTGCAGAACTGGGTTGAGAGGGGGCAGGCGCCGTCTGGTCTCACGGCGATCGACGGGAACCCGAATGCCAATCGCTCGCGCCCGCTCTGCGAGTGGCCGAAGTTTCCGAAGTTCACGGGCGCACCGGGTAGTGAGAACAACGCGGCGAGCTTCACCTGCGTGGAGTAGCAATCTCATCCATTCTTGCGGTATCGTCCATCCCGCATGGGGCTAGCCCTCTCAAACGGTGCGACGGTCGGGAGCTACCAGGTCAGTGTTCTGCTCGGAAAAGGCGGCATGGGCGAGGTGTGGCGTGCGTCCGATACGCGCCTCGGGCGCGACGTCGCCATCAAGACGCTGCCCAGCGAGTTTTCCGACGACGCCGATCGACTGACGCGCTTTGAACGGGAAGCCAAGGTCCTCGCGTCGCTGAATCATCCGAACATCGCCTCGATCTACGGCCTGGAGGCGTCGTCAGGGACCCGATTTCTCGTTCTCGAACTGGTCGAAGGCGACACGCTGGCCGACGTAATCAAGCGTGGCCCTCTTGCCGTGGCCGAGGCCGTTCGGCTTTCGTTGCAGATTGCCGAAGCGATTGAAGCGGCGCACGAGAAGGCCGTCATTCATCGCGATCTGAAGCCGGCCAATATCAAGGTCACGCCTGAAGGCAAGGTCAAGGTGCTCGACTTCGGTCTCGCGAAAGCGTTGCAGGCCGATGGCAGCGACGTCGCCAACTCGCCGACGTTGAGCATGGCCGCGACGGCGCAGGGCATCATCCTCGGCACCGCGGCCTACATGGCTCCCGAGCAGGCGCGCGGGCAAGCCGCCGATCATCGAGCTGACATCTGGGCATTCGGCTGCGTGCTGTTCGAGATACTGACGGGACGTCAGGCGTTCCGTGGCGAGATGGTGTCCGACATCCTGGCATCGGTGCTGGCGCGGGAACCCGAGTTCGCTGAACTTCCACCCACACTTCCTCCGCGCCTTCGCGAGCTGCTTCAGCGGTGCCTGGAGAAGAATCCGCGGAAGCGGTGGCAGGCGATCGGTGATCTACGCATGGAGCTCGAACGCGTTCTCGCGAACCCGAACGAGGGGCAAACTCCGGTCGCAGCCGCGCAGGCTTCATCACAATCCAACTGGAAAGCGACGCTTCCTTACGTGGCGGCCACCGCGATCGTCGCAGCAGCGGCGACATGGATGCTAAAACCTGCGACCGTACCGGAGCCGCGACCACTCGTGCGCTTCGACTTCGAGGTTCCACTGCGTCCGGACTTTCGCGGCACTGGGCGGCCGGTGGTGGCATTTTCTCCAGACGGTCGGCACTTCGCATACAACACCGTGGACGGCGTGTATCTCCGCGCGATGGACATGCTCACATCACGCCTCATCCCGGGTACCGAAGTAGCGACGACCACGCCATTCTTTTCTCCCGACGGCGAGTGGCTGGCTTTCTGGTCGAACGCGGCGACTGCCTTGCAAAAGATCTCGATTGGCGGCGGCGCACCGGTCACGATTGGCCCGGCAACCAACCCGTTCGGGGCGACGTGGGGCCGCGATGGGCAGATTCTCTTCGCGCAGCCTGACGGTATCAGACGCGTGCCGGCAGACGGCGGCACGCCGGAGCTCGTGATCGCATCGAAACAGGGCGAGGCCATGTACGGACCGTCTCTCCTGCCGGATGGCAAGACCATTCTCTACAGCCTCACGCGCGTCGGCGGCCCTGCTCGCTGGGATCAAGCCGAGGTGATCGCGCAACAACCCGGAGGAGAGCCCAGGGTGCTCGTTCGTGGCGGCAGCGATGCGATATACGCGCCCAGCGGACACCTCGTCTACGCCGTCGGCACGGTTTTGTACGCGATCGCGTTCGACCCCGCTCACCTCGAGACAAGGGGTGGCCCCGTTGCGATCGTCAACGGTGTTCAGCGCGCGATCGCACCGGCCGCGAACACCGCGAGCGCGAACTTCGGCCTGTCCGACCGGGGCGCGTTGATCTATCTCAATGCTGTTCCCTCCACCGCAGTTCCGGAAAGTTCGCTGGGTATCGTGGATCGCGACGGAAAAATCCGCCGGCTGGATGTGCCCAAGGGGAACTACCGCAACCCGCGCGTGTCGCCGAACGGCCGCAGCGTCGCCGTCGAGACGGTCACTTCCGGCGGGCAGAACGTCATCTGGGTTTACGACCTCGCAGGCACGTCCGCAATCCGGCGCCTGACGCAGGAAGGCAGCGCCACGCGGCCGGTCTGGACGCCAGACGGAAAGCGGATCGCGTTTGGATCCATGAGCGCAAAGGAAGCGGGCATCTACTGGCAGCTCGCTGATGGCAGCGGCCTGCCGGAACGTCTCACGACAGCCGAGGAGGGATTGCTGCACGTTCCGGAGTCGTTCTCGCCGGACGGTAAAGCCTTGTCGTTCGCGAAAGTTCGTGTCCCGATGGGCGGCACGAGCTGGTCGCTGTGGACCCTCCGTCTCGATGGGAGCGAGAAGCAGCCGCAACTCTTCTTCGACAACCCGAACTCGAACGAATTCGGCTCGGCCTTCTCACCAGACGGCAAGTGGATCGCCTACTCGAGCAATGCGGGTCCGGACGCCAACAGTGCCGCGACCAACTTCGCCATCTATCTCCAGCCCTATCCGCCGACTGGCGTGAAGTACGAGATCTCGCAATCCGGTGGCGCCTGGCCGATCTGGGGGCCGAATGGCCGCGAGTTGCTCTACCGCCTGAACGTGACCGAGAACAATGTGCCGAAGCTGAATGCCGTGACGATCTCCACTCAGCCGGTGCCGGCCTTCACAAGCGAAAAGGAGTTGCCGATTCAGGGCTTTCTCCCCGTGATCAACAACCGCGAGTACGACATGCTGCCGAGCGGGCGAGAGCTGGTCATGGTGTTCCCTTCGACTTCCGTGGCGGCGGCTCCAGCGACCGCGCACATTCACACGGTGCTCAACTGGACTGAGGAGCTGAAGGCTCGCGTGCAGGCGAAGTAGGCGCCGAGAGGTGCTAGTGCCGACCGCGGCGCTGTGATCCGGCGACAATCGATGTCTCTAGTTCGTCCGCAGGACCACATTTGGATCCAAACGCGATGCCCGGAAGGCGGGAAGCGCGCAGGCGATCGCGGCGAACGGCAGCAGGAGAGATGCAATGCGGAATCTGATAATCGGACTGGGTCTCGGCGTCCTTCTTGGCGTGGCGTCAGCGACGTTGATCGCGCAGCGGAGCGCTGACTCGTATCCAGATGCCGTGACAGCCGATCCAAAGCATTACCGCGTGGCGTTCGAAAACGACGTCGCGCGATTCATCAGAGCGAAGTACGGACCGGGTGAGAAGTCGGTGATGCATAGACATCTGCCCGGCTGCGTGATCTTCCTGACCGATCAAACGATGAACTTCACCATCCCCGACGGGTCCAAGGAGCCAGCCTCGGTAGAGGCTGGAGCACTCGGGTGCAGTGACGGCAACGTGAACCTGCCGGAGAACGTCGAGGGTGAGGCGGAGTTCATCATGGTGGAGTTCAAGGACCGGAAGACGTTCCAGAACAAGTAGGCAGCAGCCGGTAGCGAGCGTCGTAGAGCGGAGACTTCAGCTCCGCGATCCCGTAGCTGGGCAACTGGACGGGCGCGTTTAGCACGTCCCTTGCGTACCACGAACCCGTACAACTGAGTCGATGCGACTCCACTTGGATTCGGAGACGAATGGCTATGGCTACCGCTGCTGCTGATACAACAAAGATTACGCGCGAGAAGCTGATCGAAAAGCTCAACGAGGATCTCGCCCGCGAATACCAGGCGATCATCGCGTATACCGTGTACTCCCAAGTGCTGAAAGGCGCGGAGTACATGGCGATCGCTGCAGAGCTTGAAGTTCACGCCGGCCAGGAGTTGCAGCACGCGCTCACGATCGCGAAGCAGATCGACTACCTGGGTGGAATGCCGACGACGACGGCGTTGCCGGTGAAGCAGTCTGATGACGCGCGCGAGATGCTTCGCGCCGACCTCGACAACGAGACCGCGACCATTCGCGCCTACCGCGAGCGAGTCATTCAATGCGAAGCCCTGCAGGAATACGCAATGGCGGAGGACATTCGCGAGATCCTGCGTCAGGAGCAGGAACACCAGATCGACTTGGCCACGGCGCTCGGAGAAGACGTGCCGCGCTGACGAGCGCCGTACCCCTTCGCGATCTTCGTGCTTTTCGTGCGTTCAAAAGTCGAGCTGCACGCTGAACTTGGCGAAGCGCGCGGTGACGATCGTGGTCGGCACACGCCACTGATTGAGTCCGCTGCCAGAGTACGCGGCGTTCTCGGCCAGCACGGTGCTCGCGTTGAACGCGTTGTAGAGATCGAAGTTCAGCACAGTACGGGATCGACCCCACGGAAACACTTTCGCGACTCTGAAATCGAGCTGATTGAGCCGCTCTCCGAAGAGCGTGCCCGGCTCGACGAGGTTGAGTGTGAGGTTCGCGGCGTTGGTGAACGGCCGACCCAGCGTCGTCTGTGCTGGCGTGATTACCCGGTTCGCTGCAACCACCGGGCCGGGCAGGCTTTGAAACGCCCCACTGAGTTGTAATGCGATCCGTGGGACTGTATACGAGCCAAGGAACTTCACCTGCGTGAGGAAATCCGTCTGCTGCCGGCAGTAGGGGATGGTCAGCGGACTTGATTCCGGGATCTTTGCGAGAATCTCGCAGTTGTCGGTCAGGGTACGGCCCGTGCTCATACCGCCCTGCAGATAAAGATCGGAACGGATTCGTGCATTCATCGTCAGGTCGAAGCCGTTCCACTGTTGGATCTGGTCGCCGTAGTCGCGCGCAAGCGTGAAGAGGTTGTTGGGCGCCAGGGTCGCCGTGTTCGGATTGCGATCGACGAAGCCGTCGATGGTGTTGCCGCCGCCGTCAGGCAGCCGCGGGTCGAGGGGCACGACCGTTGCGAACGAGGTGAAGTCCGAGGGCGCCAAGGCCCGGTTATCGGTGACGGCGAAGTTACCAAACCAGCGGCGGAAATAGCCGAAGTCGACTGACATGCGTGGGGTGAGTTCGTGCTGGATGCTCGCCGAATACTCCCAGTTGTACGGACGGACACCGAACCCGTCGAGCACTCGTGGGTCGACGGTGGTACTCGGTGTCGGCTGGCCGAAGTTCGTGTCGGAGAGATTGCCGCACTCGCCATTGGCGAGCACATTCGTGAGATCGCAATCAGGTGAGTAGTTCCCGCGGCGCGCATCGCCAACGGGGTACGTCTGATCGTTCCAGACCCTGGTCACGAAGTTTGCCAGGCGATTCACCGGTGAAATAGCGTCGCCGTACGGCCCCTGCACGCCCTGGGCGACCACGTACTTATTGATGCTGGTCTTGAGCGCGGTCCTCCCGTTGCCGAACAGATCGTAGGCAACAGCCAGACGCGGCGTCACATCCTTCCAGTTGACCAAGTCGGTCTCGGCCAAATCCAGGTTCCGGTTCGGCACGAGCGGCGCGGGATCCAGATGCTGCGCGGGAATGTGGATCTTCAGATGGTCGAATCGTACGCCGAGGTTGAGGGTGAACCGATCGATCGTCCACTTATCCTGCGCGTAGAGGCCGATGCCTGCCGGCTGGCGCTGCGCCTTCGTGTACGGTGTCGAGCGCTGCGTAATCTGATTCGGGATGGTGTTGTTGAACCGATAGCTGGTGTGGAACACGTTGTCATCGAGCGACTCATCCCGGAGCACGATCGTGTCGTTCGCGCCGGCCTTGAACGCATGTGTGCCGGTGATGTACGAAGCCGAAAAGACCAGGTCGTAGTTGCGGCCATCGGTGTTCTGGTAGGGCTGCGTGGCTGTCGCACCGCCGATGCCGCCGCCGTGATACTGCAGGCCGGCCGGCGCGTCGGCGACCGACGCCTGCTCGGTCACGGTGATGAGCCGCTTGCGCGGGTCGCTCGCGTCCATCGCGTTGTACTTGTAGTTCTCCCGACGGAATCCGGCCCGCGCTTCGAGCAGCAGGCGGTTCGTGCGCGGCGACGTCCACGCCACCGTTGCCATCCGTTGGACGGGGTATTTGATCTCGATAGCTGCCTCGGGCGCCGTGGTCGCGTTGACGATGGCGCACTGGCATCGCCCCTGGTCGTCCACGAACACGCTGAACTTGTTCTTCGGGTTGGCCTGCCACGTCAGCCGCAGGTTGACGCTTCTCTGGAACGAGTTCACGATGGCGGGGCGATCGAGATCCGCCGTGTAGGTCCAGAGGTTTTCCACGCCTTCGTTCGCGTTGTGGAACATGCCGCCGACGTAGTTCTGCGTCTTCGTCCAGCGGGCCGCGCCATAGACCCAGACCTTGTCGCGCGCGAGCGGACCGCCAACCGTCGGATTGATGTCGTAGTTCATCTTGACGGAGTTGGGCGTCCTCAAGCCCCTTGCCTGCAGTTCCTCCGTGTAATTGTCGCCCTGGAAGTGGGAATTGGCGCCGGTTGCGAAGAACGACCCGGTGAACTCGTTGCCACCTTCCCGCGGGATGATGTTGATCCGCACTCCACCAGTGGCCTGGTCAGCCGTCCCGGAGGAGAAGTCGACCGCCACCTCCTGGGCGCTCCCCATGTTGGGCAGGAAGTTACTGGCTTGACCCGCCAGCTCCGCGTTGGCTGTCGACAAACCGTCGATCATCACACGCTGGTCGTTGCCGTTGCTGCCGTGAATCGTCATGCTGCCGCCGGTGGTGTTGATGATGTTCGTACCGCCCACGTCTTGGTTGTTGAGGTTCATTCCCGGGATGAGCGTCGCCGCCGTGAACTGCGTTCGTCCATTCGGAATCGCTGCAAGGACGTCTTCGCCGATGACGCGCTGCCTGGTGGCGCTCTGCACGTCCACCATCGGCGATGCACCGGTGACGGTGACCGTCTCTTCGACGGTGCCGACGCGCAGTTCGGGACTGATGGTGGCGCTGAAGGAACCCGTGAGGACGACGCCATCGCGTTTGACGGTGCTGAATCCCGGAAGCAAAAACGTAACGGTGTAGGTGCCTGGCCGCAGTGGCTCGATGCGGTACTGGCCGGCTCCGTCGGTCACGACGGTTCGCACCTTCTCAATGAGTACGGGGCTGGCAGCCTCGACGGTGACGCCGGGTAGCACGGCGCCTGACGCGTCGCGAACGACCCCGGCGATCGAGGCCTGCGCCAGTGCGACGCTTGCGCCTCCCGCCGTGTAGAGCAGAAAAAGACTTAGTACCACCGCAAAACGTTGCCCGACGGTCCTTGGATTAGCCATCGCTCAACTCCTGTGATGCTGGACCTCGTCTTGTGCTGGGCCACGATGTTGCCAGGCGCGACGATTGTTGGCCGGGCCGCGGATTGCGTGTGCATTCTATGTCAACGGATTGACCGGGCGGCACTTCGACCATGCGCGCCTCGCGTATCTCCATGCACGCAGGGGGGCCGATGCTGGCGGGCGTGAACGTTCCAGCTTCAGACAACGGTTGGACGGTCGCACCGGCGGTTCGCGGCCGGTCGCCTGTGGGCAGGGAATACAGTCACGTCGATCGGTACGGGCCGGGGACCAAACGATCGAACCAGTAAACTGATTCGCAGTCGAGGCGGGTCTTTAGCCCCGCCTTACCGGCGTGCGGACGTCAACTGTCGCAGCAGCACCGCGGATGCTTCCCGAAGTGGACTGACCCTCATTCGTGTCGCCTCGCCGGGAAGACGGACGCCCTCGGCGACATCGAGCGGTGTCCGCCCGCGTTTATCCTTCGTGTCGAGAGCGGCGCCGTGGTCAACGAGCAGTTGCACAACGCCAGCGCCCCTCGGCACGGCATGATGCAGCGCCGTCAATCCATCATCGTCTGTTGCCATCACATCGCCGCCGCGCTCCAGGCACAGTTTCACGGCTTCGATCGCGTCCGCTTCCAGACCGAAATCCTGACCGCCGAGAATCGTCTCACCTGTGCGCCAGCCGGCACCGGCGGCGAGCATCAGCACCGTCGTTTGATCCTTCTGCGTCAGCGCGGGATTGGCGCCGGCGTCTAATAGGACTCGCATCGCCTCGACGTCCGCGAAGCGCGCCGCGCGCATGAGCGGCGTTGCTCCTTGGGCCAGCGCCGCATCACCCGGACCTCGCCGGCGACCCCAGCGCAGCGTAACAGTCTTGAGCGGGACGTCAGGCTGTGCGTGCTTCGCGAGCAGCAGCATGACCAGGTCCAGCGTGCCGAACGGGCCAGAGGATCGGCGGAGCGCTCTGCGCTCGAGATACATCTCAGAGGTATGCAGCTCGACCGCGGCATAGAGCGGTGTCATACCGGCAGTGTCGGCCACGTTGGGATTCGCACCTCGCTCCAGCAGCAATCGCGCGACGTCGTGATGACCGTTGACGATAGCAATTGTCACAGCGGGAGTGCCGTCGGGGTCCTGCACGTTGAGTTCGGCGCCCGCATCAGCGAGGGCCGTTGCCGCCACGAGCGCTCCCTGCCGCGCCGCGAACATCAACGCGGTGAATCCACCCTGCGGCGGCGGCAGCGTCGCGTGGGTGGCGAGGTTGTAGCGCACGTTCGGAAATTTCAACGTATTCGATTGCGCGTTCACGGCGGCGCCGTGGCTGGTGAGCACCTTCACGACCTCGGCGTGGTCTTCGGCGGCCGCCCACATCAGCGCCGTCTCCCCGCGCCATGATTCCCTGGCATTCACATTCGCGCCGGCTTCGAGGAGCATGCCGACCGCTTGCGCATTCCCTGTGCGAGCTGCCGTCATCAACACCGTTTCGCCTTCAGGAGAAGCCTCGTTCGGACTGGCGCCTGCCTTCAACAGTGCGTCGATCAGGCGCGCGCTCCCGTTAGTGGCGGCAAGCATCAGAGGCGTGACCCCCAGACGATTGGCCTGCGTGACCCTGGCACCGCCCTTGATCAGTGCGGTCGCAATCTGGATATCGTCGCCCTGCACCGCCCAGTGAAGCGCGGTCGTTCCGTCCCCTTCAGCCGCGTTCACATCGACACGGTTACGGATCAGTGTCTCCACTGCGGCAACGTCCCGCTGTTTGACCGCCTGGAGCAGCCGCAGGTCACCTACGGCTGTGAGTGGCGCGGTGGTCAACACGAAAACCACCACGGACGCGATTCGCAATCCGCACGCCGGTCGCGAGAGGCAACGCGTCACAGTGACACCGCTCCAGTGCTGATGCCGAAGCTCGTTGCATCGACACCAAACCGATGTGACAGGGCCAACAGCAGATTCGGCAGCGGGGTCTTGTCAGGCGTGAGGATGTGACGTCCGCCGGGCACGCGATGCCCGCCGGCAATGGCAATGGGAAGTGGAGAAGGCGTGTGATTGTTGCCGTCGCCCATGCCGCTGCCGTAGAGAATGGTCGAGTGATCCAGCAGCGAGCCGTCACCGTCGGGCGTCGCGCGCAAG
>Ga0075418_10000972_pt1 | contig 31534 bp, 14 predicted proteins | sample SoiMetdeltSBSDD2_FD_81776 | JGI IMG/M metagenome (GOLD analysis project Ga0075418, IMG submission 81776) | Bulk soil microbial communities from a Populus tree surrounding site in Tennessee, USA - Soil MetaG P. deltoides SBSDD2 | ecosystem: Environmental > Terrestrial > Soil > Tree plantation... | reverse complement strand
GCGAAGCCAATGCCCTGGTTGCCGCCGCTGCGGCTGATGATGGCGGTGTTGATGCCGACCAAACGGCCTTCGGCGTCGATCAAGGGGCCGCCGGAGTTGCCAGGGTTAATGGCGGCATCCGTCTGGATGAAGTCTTCGTAGTCGAGGCCGATGTTGCCGCGGCCCGTCGCGCTGACGATGCCCATAGTGACCGTTTGGCCGACCCCGAACGGATTGCCGATGGCGAGAACCACGTCGCCGACCTCCAGATTGTCGCTATTGGCGAGGTGCAGATACGGGAGGTTTTTCGCATCAATCTTCAGCACCGCCACGTCGCTCTTGTCGTCGCGGCCAACGACTTTCGCGGTGAACTCACGTTCGTCGTTCAAAGCGACTTTGATTTCGTCGGCATTCTCGACGACGTGATTGTTGGTGAGGATGTAACCGTCCTCGCTGACGATCACGCCCGAGCCGAGGCCGTTCTGGCGCGGTGTGCGGGAACGGCGCTGTTCGCCGCCAGGAAATCCGTCACCGAAAAACCGGCGGAAGAACGGGTCGTCGAGTGGACCGCGGTTTTGGGAAGTGTTCTGTCGCGCGGCGGTGGTCGTGAACACCTTCACGACAGCGGGCGAAACTTTTTTGATCATCGGAGCGAAGCTGGTTGTGAAACGGCCATCCCGCTTCACGGGGGCTTCCTCCACCACAAGGCGCACGGGCGCCTTCGCGTCGTCGTTGTCGGCGAGCCGGCTGAAAGCCAGCGTCGAGCCGAACATCAGCGCCGCGCCGCCAAGCAACGCCAGGCGCGCCTTGAAAGGCAGGTTGCGAAATGTTTGTCTCATATCTGGAGACAGCTTCGCAGGGGGGCCTGACGGAATTCTTTCCGGAAGATTACAAGTTTGTAAGGAACGGAGAGTAGAACTCAGAGTTGGAACTGGGCCGGGATATTTGAGCGTCAGACTTCGCGCCTTAACTATCCTCCGGAATGCGCTTCGGCGACTTGAGAATGGTCCAAGTGTCTTGACACACATCGAGGATGCGGACGATCAGGACGTGCGTGGGCAGGACTCGATAACAAATGAGCGATTTCTTGACCACGATAGCTCTCAAGTCCGGAAATACGGCGGACTCGATGTGGTGACCACGGCCAGGATTTTCTCCAATCGCAATACGCGCTCTCTTGACCTCATTGGCGACGGCGATTTCAACCCGCGGCCCAAATCGGCGTCTCAAGTAACTCCGAACTCTTCGCCAGTCTTCCCTCGCAACTTCAGTGAGAGCAACTCTCAATCTTCAAGGCGTTCAGTGAAGAACTCCGGCGGGCAATCCACTTCCTTACTGCCCTTCGCCTCGCGTAACTTTTTCTCGAGGGCGGACGTTGCTTTATATTTGCGTGGGACCTTGGGCGGCGGAATAGCAACGATAGAAAGGCGGCCTTTGCCTTCGCGGATGATGTACTCACCATAGGGAGCTTCGGCGACGAAGTCGTCGGGCAGAACCAAACGTTTGCGTTTATCGTGTTTGGCGATCGTAACCGTTTGTGCCATAATGGGAATATCCCACACGGGCCACAACCCTGTCAATGTGATTGAGCATTCAATCCTTCACTCAAAGGCTGCGACGGCGGCTTCCTGGAACGCGTGCCGGATGGGAGAGGCGTCGGCGTTTTGGAGTTTGGCGCGCTGGATCATGAGGATGAAGATCATGTTCTTTTCGGGGTCGACCCAGCCTTGCGTGCCGTAGGCGCCGCCGTGGCCGTAAGTGCCTTTGGAGAGCATTGAGGTGACGCCTTTTGGTTCACGGACGACGGCCCAGCCCAGGCCGAAGGTCATGCCTTCGGTAAAGCCGGTCCTCAAATCGCCGGTTTGGGTTTTTGTCATCATGGCGACGGAATCAGCGGAGACGATGCGTTTGCCATCCCACATGCCGCCATTGAGGACCATTTGGTAAAAGCGAAACATGTCCTGGGCGGTGGAAAATAATCCGCCGGAGGGGAAGGCGGGACGTGCACGGGAATCAAGCGGCCCTTTGATGAACGAGATGCCGATTTCATTGAGGCCGTTCGTGCCGGGTTCGTAGGATTTGGCGACGCGCTTGATCTGTCCGCCGCTGGGATAAAAGGTGGTGTCCTTCATGCCGAGAGGTTTGAAGATGCGCTTTTGAAGAAAGCTCTCGAATGTCTCGCCAGAGACGACTTCGATGACGCGGCCCAGTGTGTTGATGCCGGCGTTGTTGTATTCCCATTTGCTCCCCGGCTCGGACTTCAGCGGTTGCTGCGAGTACAACAAGACGAGTTCAGCCAGCGAGAGATCGCGGCCGGTGCTCGGCGCGTCCGCGACTCCAGACGTGTGCGTGAGCAGGTCCTTGAGCGTGACGGAACGGACCGGTCGCTTGAGCGTCAATACCTCTTGCGACTTGTTGCCGACGAGCCACTGTTTTTTGAACTCGGGCAAATATTTTTCGACAGGATCGTTGATGGAAAGTTTGCCTTCATCGCGCAGGATCATGATGGCGGTGGCGGTGATGGGCTTGGTCATGGAGGCGATCCAAAAAATCGTGTCCGGCTTCATGGGTTTCGCACTCGCGATGTCCGCCTGACCAACCGCATCGAGTACTGCGATTTGCCCATTACGGGCCACGAGCGTGACGGCGCCGGCGATGGTTTTATCATCGACAAACCCCTGCATGCGTTTCCGAACCTCCCCCGATTTGTCGGCGTTCAGCCCCCGTGCATTCTGGGGGAGGCTGCCGGCGAAAACGGGGCTTGCAAGCGCGATGAGGAGAAAGGCCGTGGTGAATTTCATGTTTATGGTGTAGAACAGTCAGGGAGAGTTGTGGAGAGTTTTGTTGAATGAACGAGTTCGGCAAAGTGATTTTTATTTTCGGCATGGTGATCGCAGCAATTGGGCTGCTGATGTGGATGGGCTTCGGCAAGGGTTGGCTGGGCAAACTGCCGGGCGACATCAACTACTCACGGGACAACGTCAGCTTCCATTTTCCGATCGTGACATGTCTGATCGTCAGCGTTGTGCTCACGCTGATCCTATGGCTGCTGAGGAAGTGAGCGGCTACCGCTTTAAGAACAGTTGAGTCTGTTCTGCGGCGCCGTTCACGATGAGGACGACTGAGGCGTCTGAGATTTCCAGACAACGCACGACGACGTTAGTGCTGCCGACACGGACTTTGGTCTGTTCGCCTTTTTGGAGAGTGGCGTCGTTCACCAACGCGAAGCGGCGCTGCGGCGTGCCGGAAATTCCGCGCAGCACGAGTGTATTGGGCACGGCCGTCGGCTTCACGGGTTGCCAGGCCGCTTGAATCGGCTGGTCGTCGTTCCTTCGCACGAGGACGCGCGAGGTGTTACGCAAGTCGATTTTGTCGTCCACGCCGTCTTTGATCCATTTTACAATTTCGGGAAAGCGATAGCGGTCCTCGGCTTTGACCAGGCTGTGGATTTGGCCGCTCGTGTAGGAGTTTTCGAGAATGATCCTCTTCTCCGTCACATCATTGCGCTCGGTCATCACTTTGAACGCGACCAACTCGCAGAAGCCTTCGACCGTGTCACTGTCGAGGCGGCGGCCTTCGGCCACGTTCTCATGTAACCACGCATGGGTATACTCATGCGCGCACACGGCGACGACGCGTGATTTGCGCAAGCCAGCCAGGACGGATATGCGGTGCTCAAACCGTTTGTCCCTCCGGCGTGTCTCGGTGACGCCGAGTGTGAGCTGTTTATCGTGCGGGAAGCGTTGTGTGCGCGCAAGCCGGTCGAGGTCTGTTCTACCGGCAAGCTCGACGGTCACATTTTTGTCGGGCAAAACGTGGCCGGCGAGTATTCGGAAAACATCGCGTTTTACTTCGCGAAAAATTTCCTCGAGGGCATCGTGCGTCAGCACTGCTTCCTTCGCGTCGCGCTCGCAGAGCAACCGGCCATCCGAAAGTTTCGTGCAGCGGCCGCGCACCGGGAGGGTACATATCGAGCAGGTGGTCTCCAACTGCGCGCATGTGCCGCAGACCGGTTGTTTGTCGGCGGCGTAGGGATTTGAAAACAAGTAAACGCGCTGGGTGATATTGTTCTGACAGACAACGCAACGATTATCCACAGCGGCGGTGGCCCAAAGGATGAGCAGCAGCAGAAAGCCGATGACGCCGATCGCTGGTTTCACATAAGTGAAATCGGCACCTGAAGACGGCAGTTAAATCGGACAGTTGCGAAGCCTTGACCGCACGAATGCGAAACTCAGACATCGTGATGGATGCGGTGAAAAGTGTCTCGAAATGAGTCAGCGTTTGAGCAATTCGCGGGCGGCTTCGACCATTTTGGCCGCGGTCAACCCGTGGTGCTGATAGAGATGCTCGGCGACGTACGCCGATTGGCCGAACTCGCCGCGAATGCCAAGGGACTTCATTCGATGCGGGATGCCGGCGAGCGAGAGGGCATGGGAGATCTGCGCGCCCATTCCGCCGATGACCTGATGATCCTCGATGGTGACGACGCGGCCGGAACAGCCCTGCACCGCACTGCCGATAGTCTGAAGATCAACGTGATTGATAAAGGGGTTGTTGATGACTGTGGCGTTGATCCCTTGCGCCGCAAGTTGCTCGCCGGCTTCGATGGCTTTGCCGAGCAACGGTCCGCAACCGATCAACGTCACATCATTTCCCGGGCGCAGCACCTGCGCTTTGCCCCATTCGTATTTCGCGTTCTCGACCCAATGCACGGGATAGTTTTCGCGCCCGACGAAAAAGATATAAGTCTCACCATCGCGTCCGGCATTTCGCTCGGAGGCGTAACGTTGAATCGCTTCGAACATGAACGCTTCGGCTTCATCGGCGCACGAAGGAGCGATGACCGTGGTGTGCGGGATCGCCGAGACGGCGGCGAGATACGTCGTGGCCTGGTGCGACGCGCCATCGGCGGCATCCTGAAAGCCGACGTGCGAGAACATCGCGATGACCGGCGCCTGGGAAAGCGCGGCCATGGTCAAGGGAAGGTTGCCCTTAGTGACACCGAATTGACCAAAAGTATCGACGATGGGAATGAAGCCTGCCTTCGCGAAGCCGGCGCCCGTGCTGACCATGTTCGCTTCGGACACGCCGACGTCGAGATAACGATCGGGGAATGATTTTTGAAATCCGCTGATGCCCGTGGAGCCCTGCACGTCGGCTGAGATCGAGAAAACCGGCATCCCGGCCTGCGCGGCGCGGATGGCAGCCTTCGCGAGCCCGCTTTGCACTTTGTCCTTTTTCACCGCAGGCGCGGGAGTCGCCGTCGGAGCCTTGGCTTGTTTCGCTGCTTCCTTTTGCTCCCAATCCTGACGCAGCGCCTTTGCCCAGTTCGCAAACTCCTCCGGGGTTTGTGCCTTGTAAATCTCGTCGACGAACTCGATGATCTTTTCGCCGCTCGAAAGGGGGAAGCCGTGTCCACCGGCGGGGTTTTCCTCGGTCGCTTTGACGCCGTAGCCTTTGATCGTTTTCACCCACACGAGCACGGGGAAGTTTGGATTTTTCTTCGCCTGCTCAATCGCTTTTTCGATGGCGAGGTAAACGCCCTGCAGCTCGTGGCCGTCGTTGACAGTAATGACATTCCAGCCAAGCGAACCCATGGCCTGGAACGTCCGCTGCATGCTGTAGGAATCCTTGGTGATGCGGCCCGAAAGTTTCGTGTCGTTGTCTGAAAGCACCAACACAAACGGATTGACGCGATCTTTGGCGGCGAGACCGGGGATGGCCGCGAACGCTTCCTTCGCTTCGCCTTCCATTGACGCGCCGTCGGAGACCGTGCAGATCGTCACGCGATCGCGCTTGGCGACTTTGTCCCCGAGCGCGAGCCCCTGCGCCTGCGGCAAAGCGGAACCGAGCGGCCCATTGCTCAGCAGCACGCCTTGAGGATTCAGATGCGACTCGCCGTGACCGGTGAGTTTGCTCTTGATGCCGCGGAACCCCTTGAGGTCGTCGAAGGTCATCTTGTCGAAACCGTAGAGCGCGCGCAAAGCGTAGATGCCGTTCTCGGTGTGGCCGGCGTCGTTGACGAAGTTAAACGCTTCGTACCATGGGCGGCCTTTGGTGGCGAACATGATGCCATGAATCGCCGCCATGATTTCAGCGAATGCGGCCGGACCACCCCAGTGACAAGCCGCACCGCCATTGACGGCGTGGACATCCATGAGCGCAACGAGGGCGCGTGTGGCCCGCGGGTCCGCCAGGCGCACTTCTTCGCCTTTGGCGTTCTTGACCGTGACGGAATATTTCGGAGTTCCAGACGGAGTGGGGGCGAGCTTTGTCTGCAACTTTAGCGGCGTGAGCGGGGGCGCTTCGAGCGGTTTAACAGGAGTCGTATCGGCAGCCATAAATCAGTCAAATCAAGCTGCGCATTCTAGGGTTTTGGGCGATTCAAGGGAAGCGAAAAGGCGGTTGCCGGCTCAAAGCTCGTCGCTGTCCTCCTCGCGCGGGGGTGGGGCAGGCGCGTTGAGGAGGCGGGCGACGACCCAAATCAGATATCCAATTGCGCCCACGACCATGAAGGCCATGAGGACGCCTTGCAGGACATCGCTCATGCTGCCGCTAGTGACGTAGCGAATCGGATAGAGAAAGCAAAGCAGCCCGAGGACTGCCAGCAGAATGGTATAACGAACGAACCGTTTGTTGTCCCCCGTTCCGCGATCGACAAAACGCGTGAGGATAAAATGCCAATAGGCCCAGGCGACGCCCGCGCCCAAGAGCACGGCGGGAATGACCCATGCGTTGAATTCCAGGACGAGGCCGGAGCCGCTGTTTCTCACTGCGGCGAGCACCCCGCCGGTGAGGCCGAAGGCGACGGCGGTGCCGAGCCGCGCGACGCGGAGAAAATCGCGTTGGGTTCGTGAAATTTCAGGCCGATTCATCAACGTTTAGACGGTAGGCCTGGATACGGGAAAAGCAATAACCCTGTCTGTTTCGACTCCAAAGGGTGGGCGCATCTCATTTTTTTGTCGCGACCAGAGACAAAGCGCCAGAGCACCGGCGCACTCCAAGACGCTCCGCGAGTTTTGATGCCACTCGTAATGCCCGCCCTACTTCGCGGTCAAGTCGATGCACTGCAGGGTGCGCGTGTCGCGGACGTAGAGTTTCCCGTTCGCATAGGCGGGAAAGCTCCAGGTGTTGCCGCAGGCTTGGAGACGGCCGAGTTCCGTGTACTTTTCGGGATTGGGTGCGAGCAGGAGGAGAGTGCCTTCCTCGGTCAGGACAAGCAGGTTTTTGCCGACGACGATTGTGGATGAGTAATCACGTTTGCCCTGACCAAAGCCTGGCTGAGACCACTTGAGTTTGCCAGTGGTGGCTTCGGCGCAGATGTAATCCTTGTTTGCCCCCTGGCAGTAAAAGTGGCCGTCAACGAGCACCGGCGTAGCAAGGTTGATCTTAAGGTCTGTGTTCGCCCACGCCGGAGTGGCGTTGAACCCGCCGGTATCTTTTGAAATTCGAAACGCGACCAGCCCAATCGTGTGAGAGTTGACGATGACCTTGTCCCCATCGATCACCGGAGTGGCGGCGTGGCGTTTGGCATTCGTCTTAAGCGGGACGCGCCAGAGAATCTTGCCGTCTTCCAGCGCGGCTCCCAGGAGCGCATCGGCGGTGAATGCGACGACTTGCGGCACGCCCCCGAGCGTCGCCGTGACAAACGAGGAGTACGCCGCCTCGTCCGTGCCGCTCTTCCACAGCACTTTGCCATCCTTCTTGTTAAAACAGACGAGACTCGCTCCGTCGGTGTTGCCCACGGGCAGGACCAGTTTGTCACCGGCGATCACGCCGCTGCCGTTGTTCCCGCGTCGCGAGGCAGTGCCCTCGTTGGCTTTGCTGCCGAGAAACTTCACGCCGAAATCATTCTCGAAGCTCGTCTGCCAAATTGTTTTGCCGCTCGCCAGATCAAGACAGCGAAATTCGCCGTTCATAGACTGCACGTAGACCCGGTCGCCATCGATGATCGGCGTTGCGCGCGGGCCCGCGCCCCACTCGTCGCGTTCCACTTTGGCGCAATCGACCGCCCAAACCTCCTTGCCCGTGGTTGCGTCGAGGCGGTGCGCGAATTCGCGCGAACCGTTTTCATCGGCGTAAATCAGCGCGTTGCCCTGGACTACCGGCGCGGAAAACCCGCCGCCGACCTGAATTTTCCAGACTGGCTTGAATTCCTTTGGCAGCGATGTGATCGCAGGCGCGCCCGCCGCGTAAGCTGTGCGGTGCGGGCCGCGCCATTGGGGCCAGTCGGAAGTGCCCGTGGGCGTGCTCGCGAAGGTTGTTATGGCCGAGAGGCCCACCAGGAAGGCGATGCGCGTGTTCATAAGCTATGGCAGGAAAGAACAGACATATTCGCAGATGCCGCTCTTCACCTCGATGTCGAAGCCGGATTTGGCCGGCACCTCGAAGTGTTGGCCGAGGCCGCAAACGGTCGGGGACGGGGCGCCGCCCCCACCTTCGCTGTCAAGTTTGACGTGGCACTCGCCCGCGATGATTTCCATTCGTTCGGCGGCGTCCGTTCCGAAGTGGAATTTGCCGGGGTAAATCAAGCCAAGGGTTTTGCGGGAGCCGTCTGGCAGAAAGATCGTGTGGCTCACCACCTTACCGTCGAAGTAGACGTTAGCTTTGGCGACGGCAGTGACAAATTTGAATTCCGGAGAGCTTGAACCCATACGCGCGCTACTTTTGCCAGTCGTAAATCGCCCGTAAAGGCCAATTCCCGACGAACTGGGCGTCTAACATTATTTGGCACTATGCAAACCAATTTCGGAAACACTCTGGACTTGAATCGCAGACCGATTTCGCGTTCAATCCTGCTGCTCCTTAACGTGAGTTCCCAACGACCCGCTGGAGTGCCTGTGTCGTCGTCAGCCGATGGTCCCAGGCTGGGCTTACACTGTTCAGGAAAAGTTGGTTGAGTAACTCGAAACGGATTTTTATGTACAGAACACCTGCGGTTATCGTGCACATTTCCAGAGCAAAAACTCTCTTACTTCTTTTTGCCTGCATGTTGGCGGCGATGCTGCCGAACGCGCGTGCGCAATCCACCAACGTCGTCACCGGCTCGATTAGCGTCGCCGGTGAGCAGGACACCTACGTGTTCAGCCTTTCCACCAACGCCATCTTTTATTTCGACGTCCTCACCAATGTCGCCTCCGTGAGGTGGACGTTGAGCGGTCCCCAAGGGCTTGTTGCCTCCCGGCTCTTTACCCAGACCGACGGGCAAAGCATTGGCGATCCGCTGCTGCGTCTTCCGCCCGGCGATTATTCCCTCACCATTGATTGCAGCAACGACGACGTGAGCGGCTACGCGTTTCGCTTCGTCGATCTCACCAGCGCCACACTCATCGTGCCCGGCACCGTGGTGAGTGGCGGCCTCTCCCCCGCCAACGAGACCGACTTCTACCAATTCACCGCCAGCGCAGGCGACCGCTTCGTCTTCGACCAGATTTCCCGCGTCAACCTCCCCAACTGCCAATGGAGTCTGGTCGATCCCTATGGCGGCATTCTTTTCGGGCAAAACTTTGCCGACATCGGCACCGTCGCCGCGCCTGTCACGCTCAACGCGTCCGGCACCTACACCCTGATGATTGAAGGCTACTACGGCAATACGGGTTCGGGCACTTACTCCTTCAACGTCTCGCCCCAAGGCAACGTGCCACCCGTGCCCTTCACTGGCACGCCGCTCACCTTCGGCACCCTGTACATCAGTAACCTCGTTGCGAATACCACCAACTCGTACATCTTCACATTGTCCGATCGGAAGTTCCTCATGTTCGATTCCCAGACCAACAGCCCCAACCTCACATGGACCCTCGAAGGGCCTCCCGGCATCGTAGTGAGTCAACTCGGGTTCAACAGCTCGGATGGTCCTAACTACAGCGGCTCGCCCATTGACTTACCGGCGGGCACTTACCAATTGCGCGTCCGCGGCACTGTGGCCAATCCCTACCGGCTCCGATTGCTTGACCTTTCCATGGCTGCCGCAATCACCCCGGGCACTCCCGTCCCGGGCACGCTCTCGCCGCACAACGAGACTGACCTCTACCGCTTCACCGCCTCGGCCGGCAGCCGATTTTACTTCGATGCGGTTTCCTCCAGCGGCATGCCCAACGGCTACTGGAAACTCATCGACCCCTTCGGCCTCACCTTGTTCTCGCAGAATTTCTCCACCGACGGGCCGCGACGCACCCTCAATGTGCCGGGCACGTACACCGTCGCGATAGAAGGCTATCACTCAGAAGGGACCGTCGGCAGTTATTCATTCAATGTCGTCCCCGTTACCGACGGCTCCCAGGCCCTGACCCTGGGCAGCATTGTCGATGGCACGATCTCCTCGGCCGGGCAACTTCAGAACTACACCTTCAGCCTTTCTTCGGCGACGCGGCTGTACTTCGACTCATTAACCAATGTGACCTTGCGCTGGTCGCTCACCGGCCCCACCGGCTTGCTGGTGAACAATCGAGGGTTCGCGAGTTCCGACAGTCTAAATATTACCGACCCACTCATCCGGGTCACTCCCGGTGATTACACGCTGACCGTTTCGGGCGCCGGCGACGATGTCGGCAACTATCGCTTTCGGCTTTTTGACGTTGTCACGGCCGCGCCGATGACTCCGGGAACGCCGGTCAGCAGCACACTAAACCCTGCGAAAGAAACCGATGCTTACGCGTTTGCTTTGGCCACGCCAGGCGAATACTACATGAACGGCCAGGCGGTTTCCGGCCTTCCCAATGCTCGCCAACGGTTGATCGACGCGAACGGGAATTTTTACGTCGATAACGGCCTCGGCACCGACACGGGGCCGCTCAACTTGCGCGCGGGCAATTATCTTTTGCTCGTCGAGGGTTACCACAGTGACACTGGCAACGGCACCTACACGTTCAACCTCGCGCCAACTTCCGATTCCACACAATCGACGACCATCGGCAACGTCATAGCCGGGTCACTCACCGCGCCCGGGCAGACTCACAATTACACCTTCAGTCTCGCCACCGCGTCGCGACTGTATTTCGACGTGCTCACCAATAGCGTCCACCAGTGGTCTCTGCGTGGACCGACCGGTCTCCTCGTCAACAATCGCGCCTTCACTGGTTCTGATGGCTTGAATCTTTCCAATCCGCTTCTGGACCTCCCGCCCGGCGATTACACTCTTTCCATCTATGCCAGCGGCGACGACGTTGGCGCGTACGGTTTTCGGCTGCTGAACACGGCCAATGCCACGCCGCTCACGCCGGGAGTCAACGTCAGCGGGACGCTGACGCCTGCCACCGAGGCGGACATCTACAGGTTCAGCCTCGCTGTGCCCGGCGAATACTTCTTCGACGCTTTGGCAGTTTCCGGACTGCCAAACGCGCGCGAGCGGCTGGTGGATGCCCACGGCAATTACTTTGTGAACACCACGCTCGGCAACGATGTGGGCCCCTTCAATCTGCCCGCGGGCGACTACCTCGTGCTCGTCGAAGGCTACTATGGCGAGTCAGGCAACGGCAGCTACACCTTTAATCTCCGGCCGGTTGCCGATGGCACCCAGCCATTGACTCTCGGCAACATCGTCAACGGCGCGATTACCGGACCGGGCCAAAGCCAGGCTTACGCCTTCACTTTGCCGGCAGCGACGACCGTCTGTTTTGATTCGCTAACCAACTCCAGCCTGCAGTGGCGCCTTTCCGGGCCTACGGGCCTCCTCGTCAACAACCGCGCTTTCACGGCCTCCGACGCCGGCAACGTCACTACCCCATTGCTCTTTCTTCCGCCGGGCAATTACACCCTCACCGTCTATGGGGCCGACGATACCACTGGCGGCTACAGCTTTCGTCTCTTCGACACCGACACGGCCGCACCGATGACCCTGGGGACTCCCGTCAGTGCCAGCCTCAGTCCCTCCTACGAAACCGACGCTTACAGCTTCACGCTCGGCGCGCCCACCCGCGTATTTTTCGATGTTCAAGCCGCGAGCAGCGCGATCGGCAGCGCTCGCAAACGCCTGGTCGATGCCTACGGCAGATTCTACATTGATAATGCCTTCAATGGCGACGCGGGTCCATTGACCCTGCCCGCCGGCGATTATCTCGTCCTCATCGAGGGTCATTACAACGATACGGGCAGCGGTAATTACACCTTCAACCTCGCGCCTGTGAATGACGGCAGCCAGCCCCTGGCCCTCGACACCACAATCACGGGCAACATTTCGGCGGCCGGCCAGGTTCAGGCCTACACCTTCACGTTGCCGAGCGCGGCGCGTTTGTATTTCGACTCGTTCACTAACACGAGCGCGCGCAACTGGTCTCTCTCTGGCCCCACCGGCTCAATTGTTAATAACCGCGGTTTCAACGGCTCAGATGCCCAAAGCGTCGGTAATCCGATCCTCGACCTTCCGGCGGGCGATTATCGCCTTCGCGTTTTTGGCGATGGCGATAGCACTGGGGCTTACCAATTCAACCTGCGGGATTTTGCGTCGGGCGCCCTCCTGACGCCCGGCACGCCGGTCACGGTCAACAACTTTCCCGGGAACATGACCCAGATCTATCGGTTTTCTGCTGCGGCCGGTGACCGCTTCTTCTTCGATCACATCAGCAACGCCAATCTGGGGAGCCTTTATTGGCGGTTAATCAATCCTTACAACGCTATTATCTTCGCCCGCAACCTGAACAGCGACGCCGGGACGAACGTCCTCGGTGCCGCCGGGACCTACACGCTGTTAATCGAAGGCTATATCGGGGAAACCACCCAGGGCACTTACAGCTTCAACGTGCAGCCCGAAGGCAACGTTCCGCCCCCCACACTCACCGGAACCCCGCTCACCATCGGCGCCGTCGTGGGCGGCACGCTCGCCACGAGCACCACCACCAATGCCTACACCTTTTCCCTCGGCGGTCCCGCCCGCCTTTACTTTGACGCGCTTACGAATTCGGATTTCCGATGGACCTTGCGCGGGCCGCCCGGCGTTATCGTCAACAACCAAGACTTCCAGATCTCCGACGGCTACGACGCCATCGCTCTCCTCGATTTGACCGCAGGTAATTACCAGCTCACGATCACAGGCCTCGCGGGGGACTACCAATTTCGGCTGCTCGATTTCGCCAACGCCACGCCCTACACGCCAGGCACATCGATCACCAATACCCTCGCGCCGGGTCGCAGCACCGCGCTCTTCCGCTTCGCTGGGACTGCGGGTGACCGGATGTTTTTTGATGGCAGGCCCACGAGCGGGCTGGCCCAACAGACGCAGGTGCGCCTTTACGCGCCCGTCGGAAACGTGCTCCTCGATCAAAACATCGTGGACGACGCGCAGACGTTCACGCTGCTCCAATCGGGCACTTATACACTGGCCGTGGAGGGGCGCATTTCGGAAAACGCGGCCAGTGGAACTTACTCGTTTAATTTGCAACCGGTGGTCGACGCGACCAACGCGCTGACGATTGGCGCCACCGTCTCCGGCAATATCGCGACCGTCGGCCAGATCCAGTATTACACCTTCACGCTGCCCGCCAGCGCGCGGTTGTACTTCGATGCCCTCACTTACAACGATTTCTACTGGCGATTGGACGCGCCGCGCGGCGAAATCGTTCCCTGGCGCTCTTTTCCAACCTCGGATGCGGCCGAGATAGCGAACCCCGTGCTCTCGCTGGATGCGGGCACTTACACGATCGGCATCGCCGCCCAAAATTTTGCGTTCACCGGTGCATACCAGTTCCGCGTGCTCAACCTGGGCACCGGCACGGCATACACACCGGGGACTTCAGTCACCAATACGCTGGCGCCTGCGCGAAGCACCGCGCTGTATCGATTCACTGGCTCGGCCGGTCAGCGAGTGTTTTTTGATGGGAGGCCAACGACGGTTTTCAGTCACATCCCGTACGCCCGCATCGTCGCGCCGCTTGGAAATGTGGTGATGGCGGAGTACGTGAACAATGATGTGCAGACGTTCACGCTGCCACAATCGGGGGATTACACGCTCGCAGTCGAGGGCCGCATCTATGATAACAATGCGAGCGGCACGTACGCGTTCAATCTTCAACCGGTGACGCATGTGACCAACGCGCTCACGATTGGAGCATTGAACGGGGCGACGATTACCACCGTTGGGCAAACGCACTACTACACGTTTAGTCTGCCGAGCGCGGCCCGCCTCTACTTTGACGCACTCACTTACGCGGCGGATTTTTACTGGCGGCTCGATGCCCAGTGGGGTGAGGTAGTCCCGTGGCGTTCGTTCGACACCTCCGATGCCGCGGAAATCGCCAACCCAATGCTTTCCTTGCCACCGGGCAACTACACGCTGGCGGTGGCGGAGAACAATTTTGCCAGTACGGGATCGTACCAGTTCCGGCTACTCGATTTTGAGGACGCGACCGCGTTCACCCCAGGCACGGTCGTGACCAACGCGCTGACGCCGAACCGCAGCACGAAATTTTACGAGTTCGTCGCGAATGCCGGCGACAAGATGTACTTCGATGGACTGCCCAACGCAGGTTTTTCGCACCAGCCACAGACGCGCATTTACGCGCCGCTCGGCAATATCGTGATGGACACTTCAGTGAACACCGACGTGGGGACTTTCACGTTGCCTCAGTCCGGTACGTATAAGCTGACGGTCGAGGGGCGCATTTACGACAACGGTCCGGGTACGAATTTCGCGTTCAACCTCCAGCCAGTTGTGTATCCCACCAACGCGCTGACAATCGGCGCGACGACCGGCGGGACAATCGCGACCCTGGGTCAGGGACATTACTACACGTTCACTCTCGCGGCGCCGGCGCGGCTTTATTTCGACGCCCTGACGTATTCCTCGTCGTCGGATTTTTATTGGCGGCTCGACGCGCAGGCGGGGGCGCCCAATGTCTTGCGGCAGGTCGTTGATTGGCGAGCTTTCGCCAGTTCTGACGCCTCGGAAGTGAGTAACCCATTGCTGGCGCTGGAGGCCGGGTCGTATTTGCTGCAGATTGCGCCGGCGAGCTTTTCGTTTACGGGCGATTACCAGTTTCGGCTTCTGGATTTCGCGACGGCGACGCCGATGACTCCAGGAACGATCGTCAATGGCGTGCTGGCGCCGAACCGCAGCACCGTGTTTCACCGGTTTAACGCTTCCGCGGGCGACCGGTTTTACTTTGATGGCCGTCCGAGCAGCGGTTACAGCCACCAGCCTTATGTGCGTCTGTATGCCCCTCTCGGGAACGTGGTGATGGAGCAAAGCGTCAATGGCGATGTCGACACGTTTACCGTTCCGCAGGCGGGCAACTACGTTGTGACGGTGGAGGGACGCATTTACGATCCGGGCACGAACGGCACTTACTCCTTCAACGTTGCGCCGAACCCGCAGCAACCGGGACAACCGCTGTTCGAGACCAACAACTCGCCGGACCTGATCGTCTCGGCCGTGTCGGTCGCGCCGGCAAGCGGGTTGCAATCGGGCGACACGGCGACCGTGCACTGGACAGTTCAGAATTCCGGCAACGTAGTGACCGCCGGATCGTTCACCGATCGCGTCACCGTTCGCAACACGGCGAGTGGCCAGATTATTGTTAACAGCACGCTCGCGTACAATGAAAGCGACCCCGGCAATGGACCCATCGCACCCCTGGGAACGCGGGCGCGCCAGCTAAACGTAACGCTCCCTGACGGAACGAATGGCACGGGCAACCTCGAAGTGACGGTCACGACCGATGCGCTGAATAACATCGTGGAGTTGAACTCCGGAGGCACAGGTGAAGCCAACAACTCGGCGTCGACCACGATCACGACAACGCTCGCACCCTATCCCGATTTGCTCGTGCATAGTGTTACCGCGACGCCGCCGACCGGTTGGCTGCCCGGTTCCCCTGTAACGGTCGCGTGGCGATTAACGAATGCAGGCCCGCGCGCTGCCAGCACCAGTTGGGTGGATTCGGTCGTGGTTCGCAACACAAACACCTCCTACGTTTTTTCGACCACGACGAATTATGTATTGAGCGAGGCAGGCAACGGTGCCATCGCGCCGAACGGCACGCGCGACCGGTCAATCACCTTCCTCGTCCCGAACAATGCCAACGCGTACGGTGGCTTTGAAATCACGGTGGCGACCGATTCGGCGAGCCAGGTCTTTGAATTGAACGGCGCGGGAACGGCCGAGACCAATAACTCGCGCACGGCGCTCGTAAGAAACGCCCCCGACCTGCGCATCGTGGGACTGAACGTGACCGGCAGTCCCGAAATCCGCTCGGGCGCGAACATCACGGCGACGTGGAATACGACGAACGAGGGCACGGTGGAAACGGGCGGACAGTTTTCGGATCGTGTCGTGATTCGAAACAACACGACCTCCGAAATATTACTTGATACCACGGTGTTGTACAACCCGGCTACGGCGGGGCCCATCGGTCCTGGCCAGTCGCGCCCGCGCTCGCGTGCATTCCTCTTGCCGGAGGGCCCGCGCGGGGCCGGGCAGATTGAAGTCATCGTTACCGCCGACACTTCCAATCAGCTCCTCGAGTTGAATGCGGCAGGCACAGGCGAGGCGAACAACCTCACCTCAACAACGGTCACGTCCGCGCTCACGCCCGATCCCGATCTCCGGGTCAGCCGCCTGGTGGTGCCACCAACGGGCAGTGTTGGAGAATCGATCAGCATCGTTTACTCGGTCACGAACGCCGGGCCAGGCACGGCCGCCGCCGACTGGACCGACCGGTTGTACTTGTCCAGCAACGCGACCCTCGACGCGAGCGACACCTTCCTCACGGCCATTTCCGCTGCGGCGTTCTCGCCGTTGGCGTCCAGCGGCGTGTATTCCGTCACTCAGTCTGTCGTCCTGCCGAGCAGCGCCGTGGGTACGTCACACATACTCGTTTTCGCGGACGCCTTGCTAAATCAGCGTGAAGTCGACGACTCGAATAACGTCGCTGCTGCCGTAGTTCAAGTCGACGCGCCGGATCTTCAGGTCGCAAACCTCGCCATCACGCCGCCGAGTCTCACGTCGGGAACGACAATGTTGATTCAGTGGAACGATACGAACTCGGGTTCCGGGGCCGCCCGGCGCGCCTGGTACGACCGGGTGCTGATCGAGAACACCACGCGTGGGCAAACGCTCCTTGACACGACTTTGTACTACGACGTTAACGCCAACGGTCCATTGACCAACGGCCGGGCTGCGCCCCGTCAGTACTCCTATCGCCTGCCGGACGGCACGAATGGCGCGGGAAATATCCGGGTGACAATCCAGGCGGATTATTTTAGCAGTCTCTTCGAGCACAACGTCGCCGGTCAGGGCGAGAGTAACAACGTCGCGGTGCTGACGCGCACCTCCACGCTCGGCACTTACGCGGATTTGACCGTCACGAACATTGTCGCCCCCACGTCGGGTCTGCCGGGACAGCAAATCGACATTTTGTGGACCGTGCGTAACGAGGGCAATGCGATCGCCACCGCGCCGTGGACCGAACAAGTGTTCCTGTCCGACGATACCGTGGTCGGCAGCGATCAATTCATCACTGCCTTCTCCCAGAACAGTGACCTCGCGATCGGCGCCAGCATCACTCGTACGCAGCGCGTGACTCTTCCTTCGTTCGGCACCGGGAACAAATATTTCGTCGTTCGCGCTGATGCCGGTAACAACGTCTTCGAGTTGAACGAGACGAACAACACGCGCATCGACAGCGACGCGCTGGTGCTGCCGTCCAGCCTGACGTTCGTGTTCAACCTGCAATCGTTCTCCGAAGCGACCGGAAGCAACGTGGTCCAGGGAACTGTCTCCCGTAACACGGACACCGCGAGCCAACTCACCGTGACTTTGAGTAGCGGCAACACCAATGCGGCGATCGTGCCCGCCACAGTCAACATCCTTGCGGGCCAGGCTTCGGCCTCGTTTTTCGTCAGGCCTGTTGACGATGCGCTTGTGGACGGCCCGCAGACGGCAATCATCACCGCCACCGCGAGCGGCTTCAGCCCCGTCTCGAGTACGTTGACCGTGACGGACGACGATACCCGCCAGCTCGTACTGCAACTCGGCGCGGCGAGCGTCGCGGAAGGCGCCGCCGGACCCGTCCTGGGTTATTTGACGCGCAATGCCAACACTAACGAGCCTTTGGTGGTTTCACTGAGGACCGACGATCTCACTAAACTGAGCGTCACCAACGTACTGACCATGGCGCCGGGCGAGCGAGCCGCCACATTCAATGTGCTGGCCATCGACAATGATTTCGTGGATGGAAACCGGCGGATCAATGTTTTCGCTTCCGCCACGAACTACAATGCCGTCTCCGCGGGCCTCGATGTCATCGACGACGACAACGTTTCGTTGTCGCTCGCGATCGCCGACGCTTCGATCGCCGAAGGCGCGCCCACACCGGCAACGATCGGCATGGTGACGCGCTCGCCGGTCAACACGCGAAGCCTCAGCGTGAACCTTAGCGTGTCGCCGTCGTCGGAACTCTCGGTTCCCGTGCGCGTGACCATCCCAGCCAACCAGGCCTCGGCAAGTTTCAACATCAACGCACGCGACGATGGCTTCGTGAACGGCACGCGTACGGCGGTCCTGACCGCGCGACCGGTGACCGATTTTGGCGTGATCATCGAGACCAACACCGCCAGCGCGAACATCGAAATCCGTGACAACGACGGCCCGACTCTGACCGTAGCGATCGACACCGCGATCCTGGCCGAAGGGGACACGGCCATCGGAACAGTGACGCGCAACACGCCGACGGGTTCGCCTCTGACCGTAACGCTTTCGAGCAGCGCGCCAGACGAGGCGCAAGTGCCGCCTGCGGTGACGATCCCGATTGGGCAGGCATCGGCCACCTTCACTGTGAACGGCCAGGCCGACAGTAGCTCGGATGGGCTGCAACCCGTGACCATCACCGCGACGGCGGCGGGTTTCAACAGCGGCTCGGCGAACGTGACGGTCAGCGATATCGACGTGCCTGACCTGCGCATTTCCAGTCTCACTGTCCCGACGAATGGCCTCACCGATGGGCGAGTAACCGTCGTGTGGACGGTTATCAACAACGGCCTTGTGCCGGCCGCCGGCTCGTGGAGCGACAGCATTTTGATTTCGACGGATAACCAACTCGGAGGCGACACGCTGCTCTCCTCAGTGAACTTCATCGGTTCGTTGGATGTCGGCCAGTCCTACACGCGCACGCAGCAGGTGCTTCTGCCGTCTTCGCCGGGACGTTTCTGGATCATCGCCGCGACCGATGCCGGCGATACAGTGATCGAAGGCAGCGAACGCAATAATGTGCTCGCGCAAAATCTGCCGCTCGTCGTGGCGCCGTCGTATCGCGCTTCGGTGGAGACGGACGTCACCCACGCCGCCGCGGGCACTCCGATTCCCCTCCACGGCCGCGCAACCAATAGCGTGGATGGCACGCCCGCGCGCTTCAAGCTGGTGACCGTGCGCATCCACACGATGGGCACACGGCGCACGATCAATGCGCTGGCGAACGCAAACGGCGAATTCAATGTGACGTTCCAGCCGCTGCCGAACGAAGCGGGACTCTACTCCGCGGGCGCAGACCATCCACTGGTTCTTGAAGATGAGGACCAGGACTTTTTCACGATTCTCGGAATGCGCGCGACGCCTGAAGCGGTGAACCTGCGAGTTGTGCCGAACGAAACCGTTACGGGCCAGATTGAGATTCGCAATCGCAGCGAAATACCTCTGGCAGGACTAACTGTCGCGGGTCAGAACGTCCACTCGAGCCTGAACGTCCAGCTCAGCATCTCCAACCAATTGGCCGGATCGAGTTCCATCTTTCTGCAGTATTCGATCACCGCGGATTATCTCCAGCAGGCCACGTTCAACTTCAACATCCACGTGCAGTCCGGCGAAGGGGCGACGCTGGACATTCCAGTGAGCGTGGCGGTAGTGCCACTCCGGCCGGTGCTCATTGCCAATCCTTCCTTCCTGGACCGCGGCATGCTGAGGGGTGCGCAGACCATTGTCGCGTTTGAGGTGGCCAATCGTGGCGGTGCACCCAGCGGTCCGCTCGACGTGTTACTTCCGGACGTTCCATGGATGTCGCTCTTAAGCAGCAACACGATTCCTTCGATTGCTCCCGGGACAAACGTGACAGTCACGCTCGCGCTGAATCCGGCGACCAACCTGGCCTTGCAGCGTTACGATGGCGCGCTGGTGCTCTCAGGCCCGCAATCCGGCCTCAACATGCCGTTCCAGTTCCGCGCTTTGTCCGACGCCGTGGGCGACCTGCGCGTCATCGTGCAGGACGAATACACCTTCTTCGTCGCCGACGGGCCGAAGGTCACCAACGCCACGGTGCGCGTTCGCGACGCCATCAGCGGCAACCTCGTGGCCGAAGGGCTCACGGGCGACTCCGGTGAGGTCCTGCTCAGCAATATTCCGGAAGGGGCTTATTCGCTCGAAGTCACGGCGGACCGCCACTCGCAATTTCGTGGCACGGTGAACATTGTTCCGGCGGTCACCACAACCGCTGAGACGTTCATCTCGCGGCAAACGGTGACTTATCGTTGGTCCGTGGTGCCGATTGAAATCGAGGACACGTATCGCATCGTGCTCGAATCTGTTTTCGAAACGGAAGTTCCGATTCCAAACGTGGTCGTGGAGGATCCCTTTATCATGCCCTGGGTGGTGGAAGGACAAACCACGCAGTTCGAAATCAAACTGCGCAATGAGGGTTTGATCGCGGCCAATGGCGTCCGCCTCAACATCCCCAATGACCCCAACTATATCATCACGCCGCTGATCGATGAGATCGGGGTGCTGCCGGCCAAAACATCGATGACGATTCCGGTGACGATTCGCCATCGCGCCACGCCGGCGCCGGGGCTGGCCCGCGCCCTGAACCATGGCGGAGTCAAGAACGCAGCAGGAGGTGGCGGCGGCTGCGAACTGGAAGTGCACGCGTGCTTACCCAAGATTCCGCTGGGCGTGACATACTATTACGTATGCGGGCCCAACAATGTCTTGCAGGCTCGGCCGGTCGATCTTTCGCCCGTCTGCACGGCCAAAGCTGCGTATGACTGTTACCAGGCCATCAAGGGCGCAGGTGAAGCGGCTATCGAGGCAGGCAATCTCGCCAAGGCGAGCTGCGAAGTGATCGACGCGATCCTGACCTGCGCCGGCGCTGAATTGTCCGAGTGCCAAAAGGCCGCCCTGCAAATTGCTTGTCGCACGATCGTGGGTGGCATAACGGGCGGTGTCGCAGGAGCAGGCGCCGGCGCTGCCTCAGGATTGGGGGACAGCCTGGGTTGCCTTTGCCAGCTCATCTCGCAATACGTGAACATTTCCGCGACGCTACCCCCGGCATCGCTCAGCGGGGGCGGATTCAGTGGCTGGTCCCTTAACTTTGCTCCGTACGCCCAGGGATTCGGCGGCAGCTTCAGCGGCGGCTCAGGGAATTGCTCTTCCCCAGCCAGTCCGGCCTTTGCGCAGGCCGCCAGTCTTAACAGCGTCAAAACAGCAGCGGCGCCTCCGAGCTCAGCCGGCGTTTGCGCGCGCGTGCGCATTCGTATCGAGCAGGAAGCAGTCATGACCCGTGCTGCGTTCCTCGGCAGCCTCGAAATCGAAAATGAAGGCGGCAGCGGCCTCACTGGAATCCGAGTGGACCTCGACTTCCGCGATGAGAACGGCAACTCAGTCAGCGACCGCTTCGCCATTCGCGGCCCGCAATTGACCGGGCTTTCCGACGTCGCGGGCGGCGGAACGATTGCGTCGGGCGGTTCGGGCTCGGCGAAGTACACCTTCATTCCAACGCGCGAGGCCGCGCCCACCGCGCCGGCGATCTATCGCATCGGCGGCACGCTGCGCTACATTGAAAACGGCGTCGAGGTCGTCGCGCCACTGCTCTCCTCCACGATCACCGTCTTCCCCGAAGCGCGCATGCAACTCACTTACTTCCAGCAACGCGATGTTTTTAGCGACGATCCATTTACGGACATCGTGGAGCCCGCCGAACCCTTCTCGCTCGGTCTCATTGCGAAAAACATCGGCGCAGGCGCCGCGAAAAATTTCCGCATCACCTCCGCCCAGCCGGAAATCATCGAAAACCAGAAAGGCCTGCTCATCGACTTCAAGATCATCGGCACCAAAGTCGGCGCTCAGGAACTTTCGCCTTCGCTCACTGCCAATCTCGGCAACATACCGCCGGGCGGCGCGCAGGTTGCCCAGTGGTCGTTCCTGTCCTCGTTGCAGGGCAAATTCATCGAGTACTCCGCGACGTTCGAACACGTCGACAGCCTTGGCGGAGCGAACCTGTCGCTCATCGAAGGAGTCTCCATCCACGAATTGATTCATCCCGTGCGCGCCGATCGCGTGGGTGACGACGCTGTTCCAGACTTCCTGGTCAACGACGAACCCGATCCGGACAATTTGCCCGATCGTCTCTATCTCAGCGACGGCTCCGAAGCGGTCGTCAATCTCTCGACCAACCCGCAGGTTGACGGCCCGGTCACGCTTGGCGATTTCCAGGTCACGCTTACCGCCTTCATGAGCAGCGGCTGGAATTACTTCCGCCTCTCTGACCCTGGTCCGGGCTACCGCCTCTATCGCGTCGTGCGCTCCGATGGCCGCGAAATGCGCGTCGGCGACAATGTGTGGACCACCGACCGCACGTTCCCGGCCTCGCAGGCTGGCGCGCGCCGCGAACACACGCTGCACTTGCTGGACTTCAACGGTACTGGACGCTACACGCTTTATTATCGTCTTGAAGATTCCGTCGCTCCGGTCGTGCTCGACGTCGTCGATGTCGTGCCCGATTTGCAGACGGCGCCTGTCGCATCGGTTGACGTGGTCCTCTCCGAACCCATCGACCTGACCACCTTCACGCATCAGGACATCACACTCACGTTGAACGGCGGTCCGAACCTCATCACCAGCGGGGTCACGGTGTCGGTCCTGTCGAACGCGACTTACCGCATCAACGGTCTGGCCGCGCTCACGGGCGCGGACGGCAACTACGAATTGACGGTTCTCGGCGCGGGCATTCGCGATTACGGCGACAACGTGGGCACGAACATCGTGTCCGAAGCCTGGGCCAAAGGCGCGATCTCTCCTGTCGTGGTCACAGTCGGGCCGGTCACGCCCGATCCGCGCACCGCCGCGATCTCCGCTGTTGACGTGGCTTTCTCGCGACCGATCAACGCGGCGACCTTTACCGAGGCCGATCTTGCTCTCACTCGCAACGGCTCAGCCGTCCCGTTAGGGGGCATCAGCATTACAACGCTATCCTCGAATGCGTTCCGCATCAGCGGCCTCGATTCGCTCACGAGCGCGGAGGGGGCTTACGCGCTGACCGTGCGGGCGGTTGACGTCCAGGACACCGATGGCAACCTCGGCCTCGGCGCGTTGACTGACTCATGGACGACCGATACGACGCGTCCATCGATTGCCTCCATTGAGCAAATTGCGACCGATCCTCGAAACATCGCCGTGCAGACTCTTGACGTCACCTTCTCCGAGCCGATCGACGCGGCCACGTTTGACTGGCACGACGTGATACTCACACGCAACGGTGGGCCGAACCTCATCACCAGCGACGTGGGCGTCGCGCGTCTCGACGCGCTGCGTTACCGCATCAATAACTTCAATTGGGTTGTCGGCAACGAAGGCACTTACACCCTCACCGTCAACGCCGCGGCCATTTCCGACCTCGCGGGCAATGCGGGCCTTGGCTCCGCCTCCGAAAGTTGGGTCATGGACACGACGCGGCCCGCCACGCCGAGTAACCTAGCCATCAATCCGGACCGAGGCATTTCCTCGACGGACGGCTTGAGCAACACCAACGCGCCGCTCTTCACCGGGACGCTGGGCGAAACGAATCTGAGTGTGCGCCTGTTCGATGTCACGACGAGCGCCGACCTTGGCTACGCGCTCGTCACTGGCACGACCTTCAGCAAGCAACTCGACCTGACCGCAGTCGGCGCGCATCGCATTCGCGCTCGTGCGACCGACAGCGCGGCCAATGTGAGCGATGCGTTCTTCAATATCTTTATTGATCTCGAAAAGCCGGAGATCGCGTTGCAGCCCGTTGTGCCCAACCCACGCACCAACGGTGTGACTTCGCTGGACGTGACGTTCTCCGAGCCCATTAACCCGTCCACGTTCCAGGTGGCCGACCTCTCGCTCACACGCGACGGAGGCACCAACATCGTAACGACCAACGTGGTTTCCATCCAGGTGCTTGCGAGCAACCTCTTCCGCATCAACGGCCTGCAGTCGCTCACCGCGCCGATTGGCATTTACGAACTCGTCGTCAACGCTGCGGGCATCGAGGACCTCGCAGGCAACCCCGGCTTGCTCTCCGCCACCAACACGTGGCAGCGCGCATTCCCAAACACCGCGCCGCGCCTGGCCGTGGCTCCGAGTCGGTCCGTCAACGAAGGCTCGTTGCTCTCGTTCGTCATCGTCGCCACCGACACTGATGTCCCGACGAATACCCTTGTCTTCACGCTCGCTCCGGGCGCGCCCAGTGGCGCCACCATCGATCCGCTCACCGGCGAATTCACATGGATGCCTTCGGAGTCTCAGGGTCCACAAATCGTCACCGTGAATATTCGCTGTACGGACGACGGCACACCGAACCTCACCACTTCAACGAACGTGACGATCACGGTCAACGAAGTGAACCAGCGCCCGCTGCTGGCGGCCGTGCCAAATCAGTTCACGTTCATCGACCACCTCGTCGCCGTGACCAACGTGGCTTCCGACCCGGACATCCCGGCCAACACGCTGACGTTTAGCCTGGGCAGCGGCGCCCCCGCCGGCCTGGCTATTGGTCCAGCCAGCGGAATTGTCGCGTGGCGTCCTGGCGCAGAGTTTGCAGGCACCACCAACCCGGTCAGCGTCATCGTCACCGACAACGGCGTGCCCGCTCTTTCACGCACCAACACCTTCCTGATCATCGTGGGTGATTATTTGGAACTGATCGTCGGCCGCACCGTCATGCAGGCCGGCCAGACCAGCAGCGTGCCCATCTCCGTCGAGACGAGCACCAGCGTCACCAACGTGACCTTCGCGGTCGATCTGCCGTCGGCACGCCTCACCAACGCCACGCTCCAGGCGCTGCTTCCTGGAGTGACAGCCACGTTGCAACCTGCCGGAACAGACCGGGTGCAGTTGCTGCTCCGCGCTGCCACTGCCCTCCCGTCGGGACAGCCATTGGCCAGCCTCGGCTTCGTTGCGCCGTCGAATCAGCCATCGGCGATCATTCCGCTCCTGGTTTCCAATGCACAAGCGTTGCAGGCCAGCGGCGTCGTCGTGCCTCGTGTCTTCGCCCAGGACGGCCGCGTAGTTATTGTCGGCGCCGCGCCATCGCTCGAGGCCACCATCGCCACCAACGGCCAGCGCATGCTGATGCTCTATGGCCGTCCGGGTGTCACCTACGACGTCGAAAGCACGCCAAGCCTGAACCCGGTCGTTCTGTGGACGCAGCACTGGCGTGGCGGCGTGACAAACCTTGTGCAGCCCATTACGCCCGAAACGAATCAGATGCGCTTCTACCGCGCCCGTCGACCTTAATGTGCTTCTGTGCGGCGATGGAGTAAACCATCGCCGCACAGTTCTTTGATTTGCCCCTGCCCAGTAAAAAAGCTACATCAGGGGTTATGAGATACGGCTTCATTTTCCTGCTATTCATTGCTCTCGATCTTCTCGCTCAGGAGAAGTTCAAAAACATCGGCGTTGACCAGTTCGACAAACTGCGCCAGCAAACCAACACGGTCGTCCTCGACGTTCGCACACCGAAAGAATTTACTGCGGGCCACATCGCCGGCGCGACCAACATTGATTGGAACGCGCCCGATTTCGCCAGCAAAGCCGCCGCCCTCGACAAATCCAAAACCTATCTTGTCCACTGCGCAGTCGGAGGCCGCAGCGCAAAAGCCTCCGACAAAATGGCCGCCCTCCAATTCACCAACGTCTACAACCTCGAAGGCGGCATGAAAGCCTGGGAGAAAGCCGGCAAGCCCGTCCAGAAGTAGCGTCTTATTTGGGGTTGATCGTTCGCCCCGGCAGGCGCAACTTACGGAGTAACGGCATGAACTCCTTCGTTCCATTGCTCGCCGGTTTCGTCCTCCTGTCGATCTCTATATCGTCACGCGCCGCCGATACCGGCTTTGAACCAATCTTCGACGGCAAGACCCTCAAGGGCTGGCACGTCAGCGGCAAGACCGGGCACAGCCGCGCCAGCAAAAACATGTCGGGCGGAAAGTGGGTCGTGGAAAGCGGCGCGGTCGTCGGATCGCAAGACATCCCTGGCAACGGCGGCATCGTTATCACGGACGAGCAGTTCGGCGATTTTGAAGTCGTGCTGGAAATGAACAACGATTTCGGTCCGGACAGCGGTCTCTTTCTGCGTAGCACCGAGGATGGCAAAGCGTGGCAGGCCATGATCGATTATCACGAGGGCGGCAACGTCATGGGCGTGTATGGCGAAGGCCTTGGCGGCAAGCCCAGCGTTCGCAACTACAGTTTTCTGGACACGCCGGATAAGATTCAAACCAACGCCGCGCCATTCCCTTTACCTGTTTCGGTCGAAGAGTGGCCAAAGCTGTGGAAGCACGGCGAGTGGAACGAACTGCGCGCGCGCATTGAAGGCAATCCACCGACCATCACTACGTGGATCAACGGCAAGAAATTCATGGAATGGAAAGAGACCGAGAAGCGCCACCCCGACAAAGGCGGCATTGCCTTGCAGGTCCACGGCGGCGGTGATCACACCAAAGAATTTGTTCGTTACCGAAACATCCGCGTAAAACGTTTGACGAGGTGATCTATGAAGCGACGCTCTTTTCTCAGGTTCACGGGCGCGGTCGGCGCGCTCGCCACGATTGGTGATCTTCGTTTTCTCGGCCGGCTCCCGTCCGTCAGCGCCGCCGAGGCTGCGCTCGACCCCAAAATCGTCCGGTTCGCTCCCGAAATCGAACCGCTCGTTCGCTTGATCGAGGACACACCGCGTGAGCGCGTGCTCGAAGAAGTCGCCTCGCGCGTGCGCAAGGGCGCGCCCTATCGCGACGTGCTCGCCGCGCTGTTGCTCGCCGGTGTGCGCAACATTCAGCCGCGCCCGGTTGGGTTCAAATTTCACGCCGTGCTGGTCGTCAACTCCGCCCATCTCGCCAGCCTGGCCTCGCCCGATTCGGATCGCTGGTTGCCGATCTTCTGGGCCATCGACCAGTTCAAGAGTTCCCAGGCCGCCGATGTCCGCGAAGGCAACTGGACCATGGCGTCGGTGGACGAGAAAGCTGTCCCCGCGCCGGACAAAGCGCGCCAGGCATTCATTGAGGCGATGGACAATTGGGATGAGGCGGCGGTCGATGTGGCCGCCACCGCGCTCGCGCGGAGCGCGTCCGCGCACGATGCGTTTGAGCTTTTCGCCCGCTACGGCATGCGCGACTTCCGTGAGATTGGCCACAAGGCGATTTACGTCGCGAACAGTTTTCGCACGCTCGAAGTCATTGGCTGGCAACACGCCGAGCCTGTGCTCCGTTCCCTGGCCTACGCACTGGTAGACACGTTGCGCGACGACAACCCGGCGAAGAAGGATTTGCCCGCCGACCGTCCCTTCCGCAAGAACGTTCCCGTCGCGAAAACGTTTCGCGCGGATTGGCTCAACGGCAAGCCGAGCCGCGATGCCAGCACCGAAATCCTGCGCGCCGTCCGCGATGGATCGGCGGCGGACGCGAGCGCGAAAGCCCTCGAGTTGGTGAACAAAGGCGTCGCGCCGCAGTCGATTTTCGATGGCCTGTTCGAAGGCGCTGGCGAGTTGCTCATGCGCACGCCGGGCATCCTCGCGCTCCACGCCGTTACGTTCACTAACGCAATCCATTACGCGTTCCAGCATTGCCATGATGACAATACTCGCCGCCTGCTGCTGCTTCAGAACGCCGCGTTCGTCCCACTCTTTCGCGCCCAGCAACAGCGCAGCAAAGTCTGCATCGACGAACTGGAACCTGCCAAGCTGGAGAGTGCCGGGGAGGAAGCGGTTGCCGAAATCTTCGCCGATGTCAGCCGAGACGACACGCGCCTCGATGCCTCGCGAAAAATCCTTGGTTATCTTCAGAACAAAGGCGATGTGCGGCTTTTGGCCGACACCGCTCGCCGGCTCATCTTCCTCAAGGGCAACAATGCGCACGACTACAAGTTCAGTTCCGCCGTGCTCGAAGATTACGAGCATCTCGCTCCGCCGTGGCGCGATCGGTTCCTCGCGGCGAGCGTCTACAACCTGAAGGGTTCCGGTGAGAATGACACCGACCTGGTGAAGCGTATTCGCTCGGCGCTGGCTTAGCGCATCTTAAGTTGCCCGATCCAGTCAGCCTGGGCCCTTGCGTCGAGTGCCTTCGTCTCGCGCCGAAACGCATCTGCCTTTTTCGCCGAGGCGTAAGCGCTCATAATCCAGTCTGTCCCGAAGTGCTCGCCGGTATTGTGGATCAACAGCGAGTTTGGCGCGGCAAGAACACCGGCACCTTCGAATGCACCGATCTTCCGCATGCCGGGCGCGAATAAATCCTGTTCCATCAATGCCGCGTCAGTCCGGAGATCGAGCTGCGCGCAATCGGCGATGACTGCATCCGCCGCGGGCGCGGCCAGCAGCGCCCACAACCCCGCCCGATCCGCCCCACACAAAACGACGCGCCGCCCTTTGCCGTGCGCCTGCGCCAGGGCGCACCCCGTGATTAAATCCTGCACCCGCTCTTGCAGGTCGGTGCGGTTGTACACTGTGAAAAATCCGCTCGTCGGCTTGCGCGCTTTGGTTGCGGCTTCATCGGCAAGTTCGCCCGTCAAAAACGTATCGAGCACGATCACGGAGTGATGGCGCGCGAGCAATTCTTTGGCGAGACCGGTGGGCAGCCCTTCGGCGTCGATGTACCCCGCTTTACCTTCCGGGTGCGCCAGCACCATGATCACCCGCAACTCGTCTTTCGCGGGCGTGAACATCACGACCGGCAGCCGATCTCCTTTACCCTGCCGGCCAACGTGCAAAGTATGTTTTGTAATTTCTCCGGCCTTCTTCGTCTCCGCCCGTTGCACGATCAGATCCCGATCCGGAAACTCCACCTGCAAGGTATGCTGCCAGGCCGGCAGCAGGGTGGCTTTCGCATCGGAGAGCTTTGCGTGCTTCAGCGCCTCGAGTTGCCGCGTAGAGCGCTCGATCAGCACTGCGATCACTTCCTGTTCGCTCTTCGCGCCAACCGGCACCTTTCCATCAGGAAACACGCGCAACGCTTCGACCGGTTCCATCTCGTAAGCCGCCTCCTTCAACATCGCGGCGTCCGCGCCCTTCAGCAGCCACTTGCCGAACGCCTCGTAAACGGCCTCCCGCGTCGTCTTGTTGTAGTTGTGCTCGAAATCAAAAATCGTGTAGCGGAATCTGTCGCCCGCATCGAACAGCTTGTAGACGCGCTCGATCGCCGGCCCTTCCACGGTCATCGTGGTCTTGGTCCAGTCGCCGGTCGCGGCCACAATCATTTGCGGGCGCGGCGCGGGAGCCGCGGCGATTTCCATGTTGGAGTAATCGACCCGCAACCCCGGCGCATTTTCGCACAGGCAACCGCCCTGCATCGAATGCGACACCATCACGATTGGCGCTTGCGCGTCCAACCGTTCGTCAATCGCCCCGAGCATGAACGTCTGTGTGCCTCCGCCGGACTCGCCCGTGCAGGCCAGCCGCTTCTTGTCCACTTCGGGGAGCGACTCCAGAAAATCCAGGGCGCGAATGCTGTTCCAGCTTTGCAGCCCCATCAGGCTGATGTTCCAAAGCTGGTTGGTCGGGTCGCTGGCGAATTTGTGATTCACTTGCGCGGTGTCGTTGTAGCCCACCATATCGTACGAGAACGCGACCATGCCCTGCCGCGCGAAACTGATGCACCGCGCGGCGATGCTTCCCAATTCCGTGTTCGCCATGCGCCCTTCTTTCCAATGTCCATGCGGGTTTAGCACGGCGGGAAACGGTCCTTTGCCTTTGCCGAGCGGCCGATACAAATTCCCGGCTAGATAAAATCCCGGCAGTGTTTGCATGTAGACCTTCTCCACCGAGTAGCCGTCGCGCTCCACGCGTCCAAAAACACTCGCGTTCAGGGGCGTCTTCTCCGGCATCGGCCACAAACCGGTGCAAACCAGGGCGTGCTCCCGAACTTCCTTGGCGCGCTTCTCCCACGCGGTCTTTGAAGCGATTTCGGGAAACTTCCGGACTGTATTCAACGTCCGCACTTCCTTTGCGCGCTCGTCTCGGCTGGGCAGGATTGCCGGGTCCGAACCCACAGAAGGAAAGGAGAAAACAAGAACCCCCGCCGCGATTGTAAATGCACGGATCATGCGAGGAGCATAACGGAAGCGCTGCCGACGTTAAGCCAAAACTGCGCGGCACTTTCCGATTTGCAACGGCGCGCCAACGCCGTAGCTTCCGCGGCACACGTATGGCAAAGACGCACCAGTATAAATTCTGTTTTGGCCCCTGGAATATCAGCGAGGGGGGCGACCCCTACGGACCCACCACGCGTCCGCCGCAAACCTTCGATTGGAAGCTCGCTCAGCTCAAGAAACTCGGCTTCGACGCAATGATGTTTCACGACGACGACGCCGTGCCGGACATCGACAACAAATCCGAACAGCAGATTCTCAAGGAAGCGAGGGAGCTAAAAAAGCGTCTCGACGGCGATGGCCTTGCCGCAGAAATGGTCGCGCCGCGATTGTGGTTCAGCCCGATGACCATCGATGGCGCTTACACGAGCAACGATCCGAAGTGCCGCCAGTACGCGATCGACCGCTCCCGGCGTTCGATCGACATCGCGAACGTCCTGGGCACGGACGTCCTCGTGCTCTGGCTGGCGCGCGAGGGCACCTACATTCGCGAAGCGAAAAATGGCCGCCGCAGTGTCGACCTGTTAGTCGAAGCCTTCGATGCCATGCTCGCGCACGACAAGAACGTTCGCCTCGCGATTGAACCGAAACCAAACGAACCGATGGATCACGCCTATATCCCCACCATCGGGCACGCGCTGGCGATCGCGCAACTCACGCGCGATTCGAAGCGGGTCGGGTGCCTGATCGAATCGGCGCACGCGATTTTGGCCGGACTCGATCCCGCCGATGAGATCGATTTCGCGATGGCGTTCAACAAGCTCTGGTCGCTTCACCTCAATGACCAGAACGGTTTGAAGTACGACCAGGACCGGCCCTTCGGCAACACGAACCTGCGCAGCGCGTTTGACCAGGTGCGCGCCCTCGAGCGCAATGGCTATGGCAAAAACGGCGAGTACGTCTGCTTCGACGTCCATCCTTTCCGCACGACCAAGCCGGAGCATTGGGTCGACCATCTCATCAACAGCCGCCGGACGTTTCTCCTCCTGGTCGAGAAGGCGCGCAGCTTTAATGAGAAAACGGCTCAAAAGCTCGTCGCGGATCGCAATTATCAGGCGCTCGACCAGATGGTCATCGAACACATTCTCGGTGCGTAGCGAGCTGGGCAGGGCGTCCCGGCGCGACGCACGCAGGAGTACGCGACTTGGTCGAATTCCTGCTGTTAGCACCCGTTGACACCGGGCGCGGGCGACCAAAATAATCTAAAGCTGTGACACGCATTTACGACCTTGTCATGACCCATAAACTGGACACGGATGACTT
>Ga0075418_10000971_pt1 | contig 31553 bp, 28 predicted proteins | sample SoiMetdeltSBSDD2_FD_81776 | JGI IMG/M metagenome (GOLD analysis project Ga0075418, IMG submission 81776) | Bulk soil microbial communities from a Populus tree surrounding site in Tennessee, USA - Soil MetaG P. deltoides SBSDD2 | ecosystem: Environmental > Terrestrial > Soil > Tree plantation... | reverse complement strand
TTACTCACCCGTTTGCCACTTTACTCAGGAGCCGAAGCCCCTTTTCACGTTCGACTTGCATGCCTAATCCACGCCGCCAGCGTTCGTTCTGAGCCAGGATCAAACTCTCCGCTGTAAACACTCGTGCCGCTCGCTTGCGCGAGCGTCGTGAGCGTGACTGGATCGTTCGACCCAGTGATTCGGAGTGTGCCGTGCGAAACACGGCACCTGTCGAAACCCACGAATCGTTTTCAGGGCCAGACGTACGCTATCCAGTTTTCAAAGAGCGCGCCGTTACCGTCTCGGAGGGCGGCAACCAACCAGCTTGCCAGCTTATGCGTGCTGCCCAACCCTGTCAACCCCTGAAGCTCGGAAACACCGCGCCGGGCGCGCGCAGGCAAGGGCCCGCGCTCCAGGCTCCATACGGTCATCCCGAAATTCCTGCGGGGGGACCGGTCCGCGACGTCAACGCCTCCAGCTTCTGGAGTGCGGCGTCGCGCGACGCCACGCAAACAACCAGCCGGCCTTGCGTGCGCCGGAAGTGCCACGGGCGTCGTGCAGCAAGGCGCAGAATAGAGAGAACTCGGCACCCCTGTCAAGTCCCGACGGCGCCGGGGAAGAGGAGGCGGGCGAAGCGCCGCTTCCCCACCTTGAGAGTGCGTTGCCCGGTTCTACCGGGCTCCACCTGCGCCGCTTCGTCGTCCACCACTTGCCCGTCCAGGAGCACCGCTCCTTGCCGGACGAGACGGCGCGCCTCGCCCAGGCTCTGCACCAACCCGGAGCGCACCATCACCTCGATGACCCGCGCCGGCTGCTGCAAACGCACCTCCAGCATCTCGTCCGGCAGCTCCCGGCGGACGAAGATGCGGTCGAAGGCCGCCTCGGCCGCAGCGCTCGCGGCTTCGCCGTGATACTGCCGGACGAGCTCGCGCCCGAGCTCGCGTTTCACCTGTACCGGATTGAGGCGTCCCGCCGCCATCTGCACTCGGCGTTGCTCCACCTCGGCGGTGGGAAGATCGCTCAACAACACGAGATAGGTCATGAGAACGCTGTCCGGTATGGACATGAGCTTGCCGAACATCTCGGCCGGCGGGTCGTCGATGCCGATATGATTGCCCAGGCTCTTGCTCATCTTCTCCACCCCGTCCGTCCCGGGCAGGAGCGGCAGGGTCATCGCCACCTGGGGTTCCAGACCGTACTCGCGCTGCAGCTGCCTTCCCATGAGGAGATTCCACTTCTGATCCGTTCCCCCCAGCTCGACATCGGCCTTGAGCGCCACCGAGTCGTATGCCTGGACGAGGGGATACATGAACTCCAGCAGGCTGATCGGCTTCTGCGCCTCGAACCGGCGGCGGAAGTCGTCCCTCTCCAGCAACTTGGCGACGGTGGCGCGGCTCGCGAGCTCGAGCACCGCCTCGAAGTGCATCGGCTCGCACCATTTCGAATTGAACTCGATCCGCGTTCGTTCCGGGGCGAGGATCTTGAACACCTGGGTCTTGTAGGTTTCGGCGTTGGCCAGCACTTCCTCCCGGCCGAGCTGCTTGCGCGTTTCCGTGCGTCCCGAGGGGTCGCCGATGCGGCCGGTGAAGTCGCCGATGAGGAAGACCACGTCGTGACCCAGACGCTGGAAGTCACGCAACTTGCGTAGGGTGATGGTGTGGCCGAGATGGAGCTCCGGGGCGGTGGGATCGAAGCCCTCTTTGATCACCAGGGGGCGCCCGGTCCGCACGCTGTGGCGCAGCTTGGTCTCCAGCTCCTCCAGCGGGATGATCTCCTCCACGCCGCGCTGGAGGAGCGCGAGCTGTTGTTCCGCCGGGAGCACCTGGGGCCACCTCCGCCGCCGGCACTGGGGCCGGCCCGCCGGGGCCCATCGTCCACGGCCGGGAACCGGGGCGCAAGTCCATTGGTAAGGCGAAGGTGCCGGCTTCGCGCTTCGGGCTTGACGGGGGCACTCCCAGGGGGCCGGAATGCAACGGTCGGCGCGGCCCAAAAGGGGCGCACCGGAGGCCTGAAGGCCGCGAGGTAGCGCGAGGGGAAGACGGATGCCGCTGTTGGATTCCTGGCGTGCCAGCCGCTGGCGCCGGCCGCTCCCGGCCCGCGTCGCGCGGCTGGCGCTGCTCATCAGCCTGGTCCTGGTGACCGCGGGCGCCGGCATGCTTTGGGCGACCTACCGGGCGCTCGCCCCACAGCTCAAGCGCCTGCTGGAGCAGGTCGACTCGGTGAGCCCTGTAGGCGCCACCCTGGTGTTCGCCGGCTCGGGCGACACGCTCACCTCCTTCTATCGCCAGAAGCGGGTGAACGTGGACCTCGCCGATGTCCCCACGGATCTGCGGCAGGCGGTGCTGTCCGTCGAGGACTGGCGCTTCTACCACCACTGGGGCATCGACCTCTGGGGTCTGGCCCGCGCCGTCGTCGCCAACCTGCGCCACGGTTGGGGCAGCCAGGGGGCGAGCACGCTCACCCAGCAGCTGGCCCGCAATCTCATCCTCAAGTCCCACGAGCAGACGCTGACGCGGAAACTGAAGGAAGCGATGCTGACGCTGCGGCTCGAGCGCACCTACACCAAGGACGAGATCCTGCGCATGTACCTGAACGAGATCTATTTCGGCGAGGGGGCCTACGGCATCGAGGCGGCGGCGCGCACCTATTTCTCCAAGTCCGTCCGCGACCTGAATCTGCTCGAGTGCGTCACCCTGGCAGGGGTGCCGAAGAACCCCAACAACTACTCGCCGACGCGCAACCCGGAACGGGCACTGCGGCGGCGCAACCTGGTGCTACGCACCCTGGTGGATCACGACGTCTTGAGCGAGGCGAGCTACGACAGCATGGCGGCGCGCCCGCTCGGCACGCATCCCGCCGCCGGCGGTGACCAGCTCGGCGCCTACTTCGTCGAGGAGGTGCGCAAACACCTGGAGAGCGCCTACGGCGATTCCCTCCTCTACGAAGGCGAGCTGCGCGTCTACACGCGCATCGATCTCCGGCTCCAGGCCAGCATGGAGCGGGCCTTGGAGAAACGGCTGCACGAGATCGAGACCACCTACGACCTGCCCTACGAGCGCAACCTGGCCGATACCCTCGCTGCCGAAGAGCAACCGAAATACCTCCAGGGTGCGGCCATCGCCATCGACCCGCGCAGCGGCGCCGTCCTCGGCATGGTGGGAGGCAGGAGCTTCCACGACAGCCGCTTCAACCGTGCCACCCAGGCGCTCCGGCAACCGGGCTCCTGCTTCAAGCCCTTCGTCTACACCGCCGCCATCCTGGCGCACCGGACGCCCGCCGACATCATCCTCGACACGCCCCTGGTCGTCGACGTGGGCTACGGCCTCGGCCTGTGGAAGCCGCAGAACTACGAAAAGAATTTCAACGGCCCGGTGTCGCTGCGTTATGCCCTGGCCAAGTCGCTCAACATCCCGGCCATCAAGCTGCAGGAAGAAGTGGGCACGGACAAGGTGATCGCCGCGGCGCAGCGCTTGGGCGTCCGGACCAAGCTGGAGGCGGTGAAGTCTCTCGCCCTGGGGACCTCCGAAGTGACGCTGCAGGAGCTGGTGTCGGCGTACGGTACCTTGGCCAACGGCGGCATCTCCGCCGTGCCTTGGCTCATCGAGCGCGTCGAGGATCGTACCGGGAAGATCCTGGAGGAAACCCAGCCGCACCTCCAGGAAGCCTTGGAGCCCCAGGTGGCCTACATCGTCACCAACATGCTGCAGGCGGTGATCGATTGGGGCACTGGGCACAATGCGCGCGACCTGTACGGCCTCACGCTCCCCGCGGCAGGGAAGACCGGCACCACCGACGACACCGCCGACGGTTGGTTCGTGGGCTACACGCCGGAAATCGTGGTGGGCGTCTGGGCCGGCTACGACGAGCGCCGCTCCATCGGCCTCGCCGGTTCCGCCCTCGGACTGCCACCGTGGAGCGACATCATGCGGGAGTACTACGCCGGGAAACCCGCGCCGTCCTTCACGGCGCCCCGCGGCGTCGTCTGGGAGAGCGTCTGCACCGAATCGGGCAAGCTGGCGACGCCGCAATGCCCGAAGGTACAGAGCGAGGTCTTCCTGCAAGACGCCCGGCCCGAGCAGGAGTGCGACATGCACACCACGCGGGTCATGGACCTGGAGCGGAGCAGCAGCCTCCCCAGCCTCGAAGACCTCACGCCGCGCCAGCAACCTTGAGCACGACGGCGCGCCTCAACGACGCTCGAACAGACTCCGCAGCACGTGGCCGGCGATGGCCGGGTTCTCCTTGAGTCGCCGGATGGAGTAGGCGTACCAGTGGCTGCCGAAGGGAACGTAGACGCGGAGCGGATAGCCGGCGGCACGCAGGCGGCGGCGCCGATCCTCGCGGACACCGAGCAGCATCTGGAACTCGTAGCGGTCGCGCTCGACGCCCAGCTGGTGCACCAGCGCGCGGCTGCGCTCGATGAGGACATCGTCGTGGGTGGCGATGCCGACGAAACCGCCGCCGCGCAGCAGACGCTCGACCAGGGCGAGGAAGTTGCGGCGGATCTCCTCTCGGTCCTGAAAGGCGATGGCCCCGGGCTCCACGTAGATCCCCTTGCAGATGCGCACGCTCGGCTGCAGCGGCAGCAGCGCCTCCAGGTCGGCGCCGCTGCGGCGCAGGCGTGCCTGCAGCACCGCGCTCACCTGGGGGCTGTCGCGGCGGAGCGTTCGGTAGAGCTCCAGTGTCGCGTCGGTGCAGCTGCTGTCCTCCATGTCCAGGGTGACCAGGGTTCCCAGCTCCCGCGCGCGTTGCACCAGGGCGCGGAAATGCGACAGGCATGCTGCCGGGTCGAGCTTGAGGCCGAGCTGCGTCGGCTTCACCGATACCTGCGCGTCGAGCTGCTGCACCGCCAGGCCCTCCAGCAAGGCGAGATACTCCCGCCGCGCCGCGGCCGCTTCGTCGAGAGCCGTGACGAACTCGCCGAGCACGTCCACCGTGGCGCTGGCGCCGCTCTCGTTGAGAGCGCGCACCGTCGCCAGCGCATCCTGCAGAGCCTCGCCCGCGATGTAACGCGCCGACACCCGACCCACGACGGCGCGCGGGACGTAGGGCAGCACTTGCGCCACCACTCGATCGAGAGTTCCCAGGGCCACTCCTCCGTCCGCCGGCGCGCCGGTCACCCTCCTTGCCCGCGACGCCAGCGGTCACGAGCTCCTCGGTAGGGCCGCCTTCACACGCTCTCGGGATAACGTCCCAGGATCCAGGGCTTCGGCTCCGGGGCCGTGTCCCCCCAGGCGAGCGCTGCCTGCAACCGCGACACCACTCGCTTCGTGTCCGTCCCGGGCCGGGCCAGCACCTCGGCCACGGTCTCCCCCGCCTCGGCGTGGGCTCCGATCTCGACGTGCCAGCGCAACCCCACGCTCGGGTCGATGCTCTCGCCCTTGCGCTGCCGCCCGCCACCCAGTTCCACCACCGCCCAACCCACCTCGGTGCCCTGCACGGCGTGCAGCCAGGCACGGCGCGGAGCGCGCACCAGCGCCGCTACTGGCGCCAGGGGCAGACCACAATCCGGACGCTCCCAGTCGAGCCGGCCGCCCTGTCCTTCCACCATGCGGCGGAAGCGGTCGAGGGCACTGCCGTCGGCGAGGGTGGCGGCGGCGCGCCCCTTCGCCGCTGCCGCATCGCTTTCGAGACCGCCGAGCTGCAGCATCGCCGCCGCGAGCTCCAGCGTCACCTCGCGCAGCGCCGCCGGGCCGCGGCCGCGCAAGAGCTCCACCGACTCGATCACCTCGCTGGCGTTGCCTACCGCCATGCCGAGAGGTTCGTCCATACGGGTGAAGAGCACGCTCATGCGCAAGCCGAAATACTTTCCCGTCGCCACCAGGGCCTCGGCCAGGGAGCGAGCCTCCGGCAGGCTCTGCATGAAGGCACCGCTTCCGACCTTGACATCCATCACCACCGCACGCACTCCCGCCGCCAGCTTCTTGGAGAGGATGCTGGCGACGATGAGGGGGACGCAGTCCACCGTGGCGGTGACATCCCGCAGGGCATAGAGCTCCCGGTCCGCGGGGACGAGATCGTCACCCTGGCCGACGATGCTGCCGCCCGGAGCGGCGAGGAGACGCAAGAAACGCTGGCGCTCGAACACCGTCGAGTAGCCCGGGATCGATTCGAGCTTGTCCAGGGTGCCGCCGGTGTGACCGAGGGCCCGTCCGGAGAGCATGGGCACGCGCAAGCCGCAGGCCATGGCGATGCCGATGAGGGGCAGCGACACCTTGTCCCCGACCCCACCGGTGGAGTGCTTGTCCACCTTCGGCTCGGGGACGGAGGCGAGATCGATCTCGCTGCCGCTCTTCCACATCGCCCGCGTCAGCGCCGCCGTTTCCTCGACATCGAGACCACGGAACCACACCGCCATGAGGAAGGCGGCCAGCTGGTAGTCCGGGATGCGGCCGGCGACCGTATCCTCGACGAGGGCGGTGATCTCGCCGGCAGCGAGCTTGCCGCCCCGTTTCTTTCGTTCCAGGAGCTCGCGCAGGCTCATCGGCCTTGGCCGCCACCCTCCCGCATGATCTTCACCGAGGCGCTGGCGCCGACGCGATCGGCGCCGGCGCGGATCATGCGCTCCGCGGTTTCCCGGTCACGAATACCGCCGGCAGCCTTGACCCCCAGGTCCTCGCCGACGACGCGCCGCATGAGCTCCACGTCGGCGATGGTGGCGCCGCCGGGGCCAAATCCCGTCGAGGTCTTGACGAAATCGGCGCCAGCGAGCTGGGCGATGGCACAGGCCTGCACCTTCTCCTCGTCCGTGAGCAGTGCGGCTTCGATGATCACCTTGAGCAGAGCGGTGGCACCACAAGCCGCGGCGACGCGCCGAATGTCGCTCTCCACCGTGACGAAGTCGCCGGACTTGAGCGCCCCGACGTGCAACACCATGTCGATCTCGGTGGCGCCGGCGGCGATGGCCTGGCTGGTTTCGAACACCTTCACTTCCGTCGTGGTGGCGCCGAGGGGGAAGCCCACCACGGTGCAGACGGCGACGCCGGAGCCGGCGAGGAGCGCCCTCGCTTTCGCCACGTGCACCGGGTTCAAGCAGACGCTGGCGAAGCGGAACTCCCGGGCTTCGTGGCAGAGCTGCTCCACCTGGGTGTGGGTGGCCTCGGGACGCAGCAAGGTGTGGTCGATGCAGGGTGCGAGCTCGTCGGCGACCGGACCGGCGGGATAGCGCGCCGCCACCCGGCAGGCGCCTGCTTCCAGGATGCGTCGCACGGTGACGGGCCGGCGGCGGTGGCATTCGCCCCGGCCGTTGCAATGGAAGCAGGTCCCGTCGTCGGCCTCTGCTCCGGCGTGGGTCAGCGTTTCGAAGTCCTGGCGGAGGTCCTGCTCGTGCTGCGGTTCGAGCCTGGCCAGCACGAGCGCCGCGACGCGCTCGATGATTTCCTCGTCACCCATCCATCCTCCCCGGGACGGCAGGATCCTAGGGCACGCCGCCACCCCGCGCCAGCGGCGGCTTCTCCTGCCGCGCCGCATCCAAGCCCGCGAGCTTGGCCACCCGGAGGGCGTGCCGGCCAGCGGCGAAGGGCGTGCGCAACCACAGACGCAGCAATCGTCGCGCCTGTCCCGGGTGCAGCACCCGCGCGCCCAGGACCAGCACATTGGCGTCGTTGTGTTCGCGGCTATTGCGGGCGGTGGCTTCGTCGTGGCAGGTGGCGGCGCGGATGCCGGGAATCTTGTTCGCCGCCATGCAGGAGCCGAGCCCGGCGGCATCGATGACGATCCCGAAGCGACAGTCCCCGCTGGCGACGCGGCGAGCCACCGCGGCAGCGATGTCGGGGTAGTCCACAGGCTTCGTGTCCCCGGTACCGAGATCCTCCACCTCGACACCGAGCTCGACGAGCGTATGGTGCAGCTGCGCTTTGAGCGCCACACCGCCGTGATCGGCACCGAGGGCGACGCGGAGCCCGGCGCCCGCGTTCGAGCCCAGGCTGCGGTGCAGCGCCCGGCCGCGCCGGCGCCGCGCGCGCAACTGCTCCTGGATCTCCTCGAGGCGCATCGTTCACCCGCCGCGGGAGCGCAGCGCCCGCCGCCGCGCCGCGCCCGGGAAGCGCCGGAAGGGCCGCGGCAGCAACGCCGTGAGGTGTACCGTCTCCACCCGCCGCGGTCCAGCCAGGTGGATGGGCAGCTCGCGGGCGAACTCGACGAGGAATTGCAAGCACATGCCGCACGGTGGCGTCGGCGTGCCAGCGGCGGTATAGATGGCGAGCGCTTGCAGCTCGCCGACTCGCGTGCCGGCGGCCACCGCTTGCAGGAGCGCCGCGCGCTCGGCACAGATCCCGGCGCCGAAGCTGGCGTTCTCCACGTTGCAGCCGGCGAAGATCCGGCCATCCCGACGGCGCAGTGCCGCGCCCACCTTGAAACCCGAGTACGGCGCGTAGGCTCGCTGCCGCACCGCCCGCGCTGCGGCCACGAGGGCCTGTTCTGGGCGACTCATGGCGACTCCAGTGCGGGGAGGAAGCTGTGGCCCCCGAGCCTTTCCGGCCGTTGCAGGTGCTCCAGCACCGTGGCGGCGACATCCATGTAGCCGCGCCGATCGCCGAGAGCCGCGCCTTCGGCGTGCTGGGCCCGTTGTGCCAGCAGCGGCACGTATTCGCGCGAGTGGTCCGTGCTCGGTGTGGTCGGATCGTTGCCATGGTCCGCGGTCACCAGGAAGAGATCGCCTGACCGCAGTGCCGGCAGGAAGTCCGCGAGCCAGGCGTCGAAGTGGCGCAAGCCCTCGGCGTAACCGGCGACGTCGTTGCGATGCCCCCAGAGGGTGTCGAAGTCGTTGAGGTTGGCGAGGACGAGGCTGCCCGACGGCGCCTCCTGCACCCAGTGCTGCAACGCTGCCATGCCCGCCGCGTTCGTCGTGGTGTGGTCGGTGATGGCGAGGCCGCGACCGGAGAAGAGATCGTCGATTTTTCCGATGCCGACGACGGTGTGACCGGCGTCGTGCAACAGGTCGAGGAGCGAGGGCGCCGGCGGGGGCACGGTGAAATCCCGCCGCCGCGGCGTGCGCTGGTAGCTGCCGCTTGCCCCGGTGAACGGCCGGGCGATGACACGGCCGACACGATGCTCGCCGACGAGCTGCTCCCGCGCCAGGGCGCACCAGCGGTACAGCTCCTCCACCGGCACCACCTCCTCGTGCGCCGCGAGCTGGAAAACACTGTCCGCGGAGGTGTAGACGATCGGGCGCCCGCTCCGCACGTGCTCGTCCCCGAGCTCGTCGAGCAGCACCGTACCCGAAGCGGCGCGGTTGCCGAGCACGCCGCGACCGATGGCGCGCTCGAAGGGCTCGAGCACCGCCGCCGGGAATCCTTGCGGGTAGGTGGGAAAGGGTTGGGCGGTCACGATGCCGCACAGCTCCCAGTGCCCCGTGGTGCTGTCCTTGCCGGCGGAGACCGACGCCAGCCGCCCATGCGCGCCGGCGGGATGCGCCGCGGGTGGCGTCCCCGGAATGGCGGTGAGGTGCCCGAGGCCGAGGCTGCCGAGCACCGGCAACTCCAGCGCCCCGACCGCACGGGCGGTGTTGCCGACCGAATCGCTGCCGGCGTCGCCATAAGCGGCGGCATCCGGTGCTTCGCCGACCCCGACACCATCGAGAACGATGAGGAAGACCCGGCCGAGCAAGAGTCCTCCCGCTAGGCTTGGAGCTGGCGCACGCCGGTGAGGCCGCGCATGGACTCGACGCCGCCGTGACGCCGGAAGACACGCACGACGCGCTTCGAGATCCCGCACAGCACCTCGTAACCGATGACCCCGGTATGGGCGGCGATCTCGTCGACGCTGATCCTTTCCTCCCCCTGAGCGCCGAAGAGGACCACTTCTTCCCCCACCTGCGGCGCCTCGCTGCCGGTGAGGTCGACCATGGTCATGTCCATCGTCACCCGTCCGAGGATGGGGACCCGACGGCCGCGAAAGAGCATGCAGCCCCGCCCGGAAAAGGCCCGCGACAATCCGTGGCCGTAGCCCACCGGGACCACACCGATGTCCGCGGCGCGCCAGGTGTGGACATCGCCGCCGTAGCTGATGGGCGAGCGGGCAGGCAGATGCCGCACTTGCACCAAGCGGGCGTGGAAGCTCATCACCGGCCGCAGCGCCACCGGCGTTGCCAGATTCGGGTACGGCAAGCAGCCGTAGAGCATGCCGCCGGGGCGCACCATGTCCAGATCGGCTTCCCGCAGGTCCAGGATGCCGGCGCTGTTGCTGGCGTGCACCAACGGCACCTGGATGCCCGCGGCGCGCAGCCGCGCCACCAAGGCGGTGAAGGCAGTGCACTGGGCACGGGTGAACTCGGGGTCGGTATCGGAGACGGGGAAATGGGTGAACACGCCTTCGAGGAGGAGTCCCGGCAAACGGCTCAATTGCTCGATGCAGGGGGCGGCAAGGCTGGCGTGGATGCCGCTCCGACCCATGCCCGTGTCCACCTCCACGTGCACGGGGGCCAGCTGGTGCCGCCGCCGCGCCGCCTCGGCGAGCCGGGCGGCGAATTCCAGGTCGGGAACGGTGGTGCGGAGCTGCGCTTCCAGGAGCGCCGGGATCTCTTCCGGGAGACAGGGCGACAGCACCAGGATCGCCGCGTCGGTGCCGGCGGCGCGCAGCTCGCGGCCCTCGTCGACCGTAGCCACGCCGAGCATGTGCACCCCGGCACGCACCGCCTCGCGGGCCACCTCGACAGCTCCATGCCCGTAGGCGTCGGCCTTGACGATGAAGAGGATGCGCGTCTGCGGCCGGATGAGACGGCGAACCGCGCCGACGTTGTGGGCGAGAGCGTCGAGATCCACTTCCACCCACGCCGGCAGCGTGGTCGTCATCGCCACCCACCTCCGCTCTGGCGTCGCGGCTTCACGGCGATTCCCGGCGTCTTCCCCGACTGCCGCGATAGAGCGGCCGCTCCAGGAGTCGCACCGTCTCGGTCCAGCCATCCTCGCCGTGGCTGTCCAACAAGACCTGCGCCACCGCCTGCGTCTGTGCATCCAGATGGTCCAGGAGATGGGTGGCCATGGCCTCCAGGGTCATCGGCGGTTTCGGCGATCCCCGCTCCACGGCGCCATGGTGAGCGACGATGTTGTGTAGCACCCGCGTGCGCAGCTCGTCGGGGAATCCCTCGATGCGGTCGATGAACCGGGCCACCAGGATGCAGCCTTGCACCAGGTGCCCGAGCAGCTTGCCCGCGTTCGAATAGTCGATGCTGCTGTGCACCACCAGTTCCTCGATCTTGCCGATGTCGTGCAGGAGCACGCCCCCGACCAGGAGATCCTGGTCGAGGCTCGGATAGTTGTGGGCGAGGACCGCGGCCAGATCCAACATGGAGAGCACGTGCTCCAACAGGCCGCCGACGTAGGCGTGGTGCCAGCCTTTGCCCGCCGGTGCAACTTGGAAACGCCGGCGCACCTCGGGATCGCGGAAGAGGTCGCCGTAGAGCCGGCGCAACCAGGGATCCTGCACGCCGTCCACCGCCGTGAGCAAGCGCTCGTAGAGGGCGTCTAGATCCTGCCGCGACGTCGGCAGGAAGGCGGCCAGATCGTAGGCGCCGGGATCGGCGCGCTCCATGCGCTGCACCTTGATCTGCCGGGTATTCTGGTAGAGCTGCACCTCGCCGCGCACCCGCGCCAGGTCACCCGCTGCGATCTGCGCATCCACGAGTTCGGCGCCGTGCCAGAGCACGGCGTTGATTTGCCCGCTGCGATCGCCGAGCTGGAAGAGCAGGTAGCGCGAACCGTCCGGCTGCTCCCGTCGCACTTTCTTCTTCACCACCAGCACGCCGTCGGGATGCATGCCCGGCGCCAGATCGGCCACGCGCAGCGGCGGCACCGGTCCCGCGTCCCGCGTCTTCTCCTCCAGCGTCATCGCCGCCTCCGCGCCTCAGGAATGCCGCACGTGCATGATGTCGCCGTCCTGCACCACGTACTGTTTGCCTTCGAGTCGGAGCACGCCTTGCTCTCGCGCCGCGCCGAGGCTCCCGACCCGGAGGAACTCATCGTAGTGGATCACCTCGGCTCGGATGAAGCCCTTCTGCAGGTCCGAGTGGATCTTGCCCGCCGCCTCCGGCGCCTGGGCCCCGCGCCGCACCTGCCAGGCGCGCACTTCGTCCTCCCCGACGGTGAAGAAGCAGATGAGGTCGAGGAGATGGAAGGCGCGGCGCACGAAGGCGTCCCGCGCCTCTTCCACCAGGCCCAAGGAGGCCAGGTACTCCTGTCGTTCCGCCGCCTCCAAGGCGGCCAGCTCGCTTTCGATGCGGGCAGAGAGCACCAGTGCCTGCCGCCCCGGCCGCGTCTCCGGCAGCGGTGGCGGCGCCTGCAGATCTTCCTCACCCACGTTCCACACCACCAGCGCCGGCTTCAGACTGAGGAACTGGAAGCCCCGCAGGCGCACTTGCTCGGCCTCGCTCCACGCCCCCTCACGCAGAGGGATCTCGCTTTCCAGCGCGGTTCGCACCTTCTCCAGTAGCTGCCGTTCCGCTGCCGTCTCGGGTTTCTTGCCCTCCTTCGTCAAGCGCCGCAGACGGGTGTCCACGCGCTCCAGGTCGCGGAGAACGAGCTCCTCTTCCAAGCACTGCAGGTCCGCGCTGGCGGAGACCGAGCCTCGCGGTCGCGGCACCTCCGGCGCCTCGAAGGCGCGCACCACGAGCACGAGGACGTCCACGTCGCGCACGGCCGCCAGCATCGGTTCGGGCAAGACCGGCCCGTCGGCGCCGCGTTCGACGGCGGGATCGAGAAACACGATCTCGGCGAAGGTGGTCTTAGCGGGCGCGAAGAGGGCGGACAAGCGCTCCACCCGCGCATCCGGGACGCGCACCACGCCCGTCGCGGTCGGCGCCGTGCCGCGCCCCGGGGCGCGGCCGGCGACGGCGGCGAAGAGAGTGCTCTTCCCCGCGCCTTGCAAGCCCAGGAAACCGACGCGCACGGCTTCCTCCCTCGGCGGGCGCGACGGCGCCGCGCGGCAGACGACGATGCGAGTGAGAGGGCTACTTGGAAGTGATGGTCAACACCGCGGGAGCACAGGACCACTTCTCGAAGTTCTCGTCGCGGCAGGCCACGATCCCCAGGAAATCGGTCTTGTTTTCCGGCACCGTGCGCAGCGTCGCGCGCTCCAGGGGCTTGGTGGCCACCATCTTGAAGCGGTACACCGGCACCTGCTTCTGCTCCAGGCAATGGAAAGCCAAGTGCATGCCGGCGCGCGGCGTGCCCAGGGCCACCAAGGATTCCACCAGGAGATCCTCGCCCATGACCACGACGCCGTCGGGCACTTCGAGCTTGAACGCCACGGTCGAGATCTGCGGCTTCTCCGCGTCGCGCTCCGCCACCAGGTACACGGTGAAGGGCTTGCGGATCCCCACCGAGACTTGCTGCGCCCTGCTTTCCAGGTCGCTGAGCAGGAGCAAGCGTTCCCCGGCGGACGCCGCCACGGGCCCGAGAGCCAGGGCAAAGAGGACGAGGGCAGAGAGTCGGTTCATCGTACCTGGCGCCATCCGCTCACTCCAAGCGCTGCAAGAGGCCGAGCGCTCGGTCATACTCCGTGCTTCCGTGCGGGCCGACCCACTCGTAAACGAGTCCGCGCCGTTCCCAGAGAGCCACCGCACTGTCGTGCACGCGAAAGCGGGCGTGCCGCAGGCCGCCCTCGCTCCGCAGGTGCAGTGCCTGGAATTTTTCCGCCAAACCGTCGCTGATGTAAAGCGAAAAGAGGGCGCCGCTGCCAGAGCGATAGCAGATCTGGTTCACCGGCGTTCCTCCCCCGCACTGGCTCACCATGACGAGCTCCAGTCCAGCCCCCCGCAAGTCCCGCACCACGGCACCTGCCGATGGCGCCTCGAGGCGGTCGCCGAGACCACGATGGAGGTCGCGGCAGCATCGCGGCACCGGGCCGCCGAAGCTGCGCGCGTGCGCCTCGTGGCGCTGGACCGAATCCTCGGCCAGCGCCGGGGCCCGCAGCACACTGCGAACGGGCAAGAAGACCAGACATGCAAGGACCGTGACCATGGCGAGGCGCGGCGTCCACGGCGAGGCCAGCAGCCGCTGCCAGGGTGCGGCACCGCCGGCTCCCGGGACCGCCGCCGCGGGCCCTGGCGCTGCTCCGGTGCCGAAAGCGGAGCGCAGACGGCGGGAGAAGGCCGGGTTCGCCGCTGGCGCGGGCGGCAACTTCTGGCGCAACAAGCCGGCGAACTCCGGGGGCAGCAAGGGTTCTGCCTGGCAGGTGGGGCACGTCTCCAGGTGGAGCGCCACCTGCGCCGCCGCCGCCGCGGGCAAGGCACCACGCAGGAAGAGGAGCAGCTGGTCGTGCTCCAGGTTGCAACTCATGGATTCGTTTCCTTCAACACCCCGCGACGGCGCGCGTAGCCGCGGAGCGCCGTTTGCAGCAGTTTGCGCGCGCGGAAGAGGCGCGACATCACCGTGCCGATCGGGATGTCGAGGATCGTGGCGATCTCCTTGTACGCGTACCCTTCCTCGGCGTAGAGAAGGAGTATCAGAAGGAACTCTTCCGGCAACTGCTCCAGGGCCGCGGCGAACTCGTCGTCCAGGAGCGCGGCGAAAGCCGCCAGATCGCCGTGGTTCGGCGTTTCGTCCGGCGCTGGCGCCGCCCCAGGCACCGCCGCCGCGACCGCGTCGAAATCGACCTGCGGCGGTTGCTTGGCCTCCTTGACTGCCTGGTTGATCCGCGTGTTCGTCAGGATCTTGAGCAGCCAGGCCTTGCAATGGGTGCCGGGCTCGTACCGATCCCAGAAGCGATAGGCCTTGAAGTAGGTTTCCTGGACCAGGTCCTCGGCATCGCTGGTGTTCCGCGTCAGGCGCACCGCGGTGCGGTAGAGGGCCTCCAGGTGCGGCAAGGCCTCGGCCTCGAAGCGGCGCCGGCGCGCCACCTCGTCCTCGTACGCCATCGCGTCCCCCCGAAAAAAGCATCGCGAGAGCGTTTTTTATTCCAGGGCGCCGCAGCGGCGCTCAAGGCGGCGGCGCCGTGGCGAGTCCCACACGGACGATGTCGTGGAGATGGATGGCCCCGAGCAGCCTCCCCTCCTCATCCACCACCGCGAGCTGGGTGATGGCGCCGCCGGGGTTCTCCTCCATCCGCCGCAGCGCTTGCACCACCAGGGCTGCCGCCTCGATGCGCTTCGGCCCCTGGACCATGACGCTGTGCACCGGCCGCTGCAGCCCCTCGGCATCACGCACCAAGATGCGCTTCAGATCCCCATCGGTGATGATCCCGAGCAGCTTCTCGCCCGAATCCACGACGAAGACGCAGCCCAAGCGCTTCTCCATCATGACGAACAAGGCGTTGCGCAGCGTGGTGTCGGGCTGCACCCGGGGCAGTTCCTCGCCGCGCTTCATCACCTCCCCCACCGTGAGAACGAGGCGGCGGCCGAGAACGCCGCTCGGATGCACGGCGGCGAAGTCCTCGGGCTGGAAGCCCCGACGCTGCAGCAGCGCCACCGCCAGGGCATCGCCCACAGCGAGCGTCGCCGTGGTGCTGGCGGTGGGCGCCAAATTGAGGGGACAGGCTTCCTCGGGAACGCGGCAGTCGATGACCAGTTGGCTCGCTCGAGCGATCCAGGATTCCCGATTCCCGGTGAGCGCGAGGAGCGGGAGATGCATGCGTTTCGCCGCCGTCACCAGCTCCTCGAATTCCTCGTTGGCGCCGCTGTAGGAGACGGCGACCACCACGTCACCAGCGGCGAGGAGCCCCAGGTCGCCGTGGGCTGCTTCCACCGGATGCAGGTAGAAACTCGGCGTTCCCGTGCTCGTCAGCGTCGCGGCGATCTTCTTGGCCGCGATGCCGGACTTGCCGACACCGGAAACCACGACGCGGCCGCTGCAGGCCTCGAGGAGGTCCACGGCGGCCACGAACGAGGCACCCAGGCGCTGTTGCACCGCGCGCAAGCCCGCGATTTCCTTGTCGAAGACGAGATGGGCGTCCTGCAGCGCCTGACGGGCGGCGGCACTCGCTGCCGCGCCGGATCCACCCGGCGCCGCCTCGGATTCATCCTGCCCGGCGGCGGTGACCGCCCCGCCGGCCGGACGCCGGTGGCCCAGGGTGCGACGCTCTGGCCGATCCATCTGCTCCTCCACCGTCGGCTCGACTTCTCGACTCTAGTGTTGCGTTTGCTGGCTGCGACGGCGCGTCTCGTGGAACTCCCGCGCCTCGGCGAGCAGCGCTGGCACCGCCGGCAAGGGAATCTGGGTGTGCCGGTCGCTCCAGGCGCGTTCCGGCTCCGGATGGGCTTCCAAGAAGAGGGCGTCGACGCCAGCGGCGCACGCCGCCCGCGCCAGCACGGGGGCGAATTCGCGCTCGCCGCCGCTTTCGCGGCCGGCGCCACCGGGCCGCTGCAAGCTGTGGGTGACATCGAAGACCACGGGATGCCCGAAGCGACGCAGGATGGCGAGGCTGCGCATGTCCACCACCAGGTTGCCGTAGCCGAAGGTGGTGCCGCGCTCGGTGAGCAGGAGACCGCCGCTGCCGCGAGCCTCGTATTTGCGCACCAAGTGCTCCACATCGTCGGGGGCGAGGAACTGCCCCTTCTTCACGTTCACGCACCGCCCGGTGGCCGCCGCTTCCAGCAGCAAGCGGGTCTGGCGGCAGAGGAACGCCGGGATCTGCAGCACGTCCAGAACCTGGGCCGCCGCGGCGATCTCGCCGCGTTCGTGCACATCCGAGAGCACCGGCACGCCGATCTCGGCGCGCACTCGCTCCAGCACGCGCAAGCCTTCTTCCAACCCGGGGCCCACCGGGGAATCCACGGCGGTACGATTGTCCTTCAGATAGCTCGACTTGAAGACGAAACCCAGCTCCAAGCCGCGACAGAGCTGGGCCAGGGTGGCGGCGGTGCGCAGCGCTTGGTCGGCGCTCTCGATGACGCAGGGACCGGCGATGACCAGCAACGGCGCCTGCCCGCCCACGCGTGCCGGCGTGCCGGCATCGCCGCCGATGACGAATTCCCGCGCCATGGAGCTCCTCGTCAGTGCAGACCCGCCTGCGCCGCTTCGGGCGCTCCGGGGGCGCCGGCATCACGCTGCGCCTTGGCGGCGGCCACGAAACGCCGGAAGAGCGGGTGCGGGCGTTCGGGCCGGCTCTTCAGCTCCGGGTGGAACTGGACCGCCAGGAAGAATGGATGCTCGGGGATCTCGACGATCTCGACCAGCTGACCGTCGGGAGACACGCCGGAGATCGCCATCCCCGCAGCGGCGAGACGTTCGGCGTAGGCCGGGCTCACTTCCCAGCGATGCCGGTGGCGTTCGTGCACCTCCGCGGTGCCGTAGGCTGCGGCCGCCAGCGACCCCGCGCGCAGCTTGCAAGGGTAGCTCCCGAGTCGCATGGTGCCGCCTTTCACGACCCCGTTCTGGTCCGGCAGGAGATCGATGACCGGATCCGGAGTGGTGGGAGCGAACTCGGAGCTGTTGGCTTCGGCGAGACCGAGGACGTTGCGGGCGAACTCGATCACCGCGCACTGCAGCCCCAAGCAGATGCCGAAGAGCGGCACCCGGTGCTCTCGCGCCCAACGACAAGCGGCGATCTTGCCCTCGATTCCCCGCTCGCCGAAACCGCCGGGGACGAGAACCCCGCTCACCCCGCGCAGCAGTGCGGCGGCGCCCCGACCCTCCACTTCCTCCGAGCTCACCCAGCGGATGCGGACCCGGACGCGATTCTCCACCCCGGCGTGGGTGAAGGCCTCGATGATGCTCTTGTAGGCGTCCTGCAGCTGCACGTACTTGCCACAGACGGCGATCTCCACTTCGTCGCGGATCTCGCGCAGGCGCTGCACCATCTGCCGCCAGGAGTCCAGCTGCAGGGGCTGCGCTTCCACGCCCAGTCGCTCCAGGACGATGGCGTCGAGCTCCTGCTCGGAGAGCAAGAGCGGCACCTCGTAAATGGATTGCACGTCCGGGACGGCGATGACGGCACGGGTCTCGACGTTGCAATAGAGGCCGATCTTGCGCAACACCGCTTCGCCGAGCGCCATCTCGGTGCGGCAGAGCAGCACGTCGGGCTGCAGCCCGATGGAGCGCAAGGTGGCGACGCTGTGCTGCGTCGGCTTGGTCTTCACTTCCTTGGCGGCCCGAATGTAGGGCACCAAGGTGGCGTGCACGTTCATGCACTGCCGCGGTCCCACCTCGAGGCGGAACTGGCGCACGGCTTCCAGGAAGGGCAGGCCCTCGATGTCGCCCACGGTGCCGCCGATCTCGGTGACCACGATGTCGTTGCCGTCGGCGGCGGCGCGGATGCGTTCTTTGATCGCATCGGTGACGTGCGGCACGACCTGCACCGTGTGTCCGAGGAAATCGCCGCGGCGCTCCTTGCGGATGAGGGACTCGTAGATCTGTCCTGCCGTGGTGTTGTGCTGACGCCCGAGGTTGACATCGGTGAAGCGCTCGTAGTGGCCCAGATCGAGATCGGTCTCGGTGCCGTCGTCGGTGACGAACACCTCGCCGTGCTGGAAAGGACTCATGGTCCCGGGGTCGACGTTCAGATAGGGGTCGAACTTCTGCAGCGCTACCTGCAGCCCCCGGCGCTTGAGCAACAGGCCGAGAGAGGCGGTGACGATTCCTTTCCCCAGGGAGGAAACGACACCGCCGGTGATGAAAACGTACCTGGTCATGCTGCGCCCCTCGGTCCCGGCATGCACCCTCTCAAATGTGCGGCACTCCTGGCGATTCTAGGGAGGGCTGCAGGCGCGTGGCAACGGCTTTCAGGTCGGCCGGCGTATCCACGCCCCGTGTGGCGTGGGCGGTAACGAGCACGTGGATGGGGATGCCATGCTCCAGGGCCCGGAGCTGCTCCAGGTTCTCCCGGCGTTCCAGCGGGCCCGGGGCCAAGCTCACGAAACGGAGCAGCGTCTGCCGCTGGAAAGCGTAGAGGCCGATGTGATGCAAGAACGTCGTCTCCCCGCCGTCGTCATGGGGCAAAGGGGCGCGGGAAAAGTACAGTGCCTTGCCGGCCGCGTCGGTCACCACCTTGACCACCTGCGGAGCGTGGAAATCCTCCACCACGGTGCTGGGATGTGCCGCGGTCGCCATCTCGACCTGCGGCTGCGACTCGACGAAACGCACGAGTTCGCCCAGCAATGCCGGGGGCAGCAAGGGTTCGTCGCCTTGCACGTTGTAGACCCAGGCATCGGAGGGGAAAGCCGCGGCCACTTCGGCGACGCGCTCGGTCCCGGTGCGGTGTGCCATGCTCGTCAGTCGCGCCTCCCCGCCGGCGGCACCGACGGCGGCGGCGATCCGTGCGTCGTCGGTGGCGACGCACACCGTGTCGAAGAGAGCGGCGGCGTGCACGCGCTCGAGCACGTGCACCACCATGGGCTTGCCGGCGAGCAACGCCAGGGGCTTGCCGGGGAAACGGGTGGAAGCGAAGCGGGCGGGGATCACTGCGGCGCGGTGGCGTCGGGTGGCCATCATTTCCTCGGCGGCAGGTTCAGCGTGTCGCCGGCGTGCACCCGGTAGACCTCGGGTTGCGGCTCCAACCGCCGCCAGCGGATCTTCTCGGCGCCCTCCAGCATCGCCACCAACACCCGTGTCGGCAACACTTGCGCCACGCCGTCCCGTTGGTCCACGAAAGCGATCTGGCCCCGGTTGCTCACGTCCAGCTTGCCGGGCGCGGCGCCGGGGATCTGGCCCCGGATCTCCCAGCGCCCGACGCGGCGAAGGCTGCTGCGTTCGAGCAGCAGCAGCGCTCCGGCTCCGGCGTCGGTGAGAACGACGAACCGATCCTGATCCACGTAAGCCTCTTTCCCCTCCGTGGGCAGGATCATGAACGGCGGCACCTCGACACCGCCCGTGCCCTGGACGCCGAGGGACGCTGCTGTGGCCGAGCGTAGACGCCGGTAGGTGCCGTTGGCATCGAGGTCGTAGACGGCCACACACACCGAGCCGCGGCCGGCGACGACGATTTCCGCCCCGGCGCTCACGGCCACACCCACCGCGGGCAGCAGGTCCGCTTCCAGGCTGAAGCGCCATGCCGGCGGGCTCGGGAAGCCGAGGAAAACCAGGACTTCCTTTCCCCAGAGGACGGCGAGGAGGCCGGAGCCGTTGGCGTCCACGTCGGTCGAGGTGGCGATGCCCTTGCCCACGCGCAGGCTATCGGCGCGGCCGCCACGCCAGAGCCACAACCGGCCGTCGGCGTCGAGAACGTAGGCACCTTCCTGGCCGGAGCGCACGTGCGTCGCCACGCCGCCCCGGAGCTCTGTGCCGCCAAGCCGACCCATGGCCTCGCCGGCCTTGGCGGTGTCGCGGATCGGGCGGCAGGCGATCCCGGCGAGACCGGGTGCGGTCGGATCCAGGATCCACACCACGTCGTCGGGCTTCACCGAGCCCGTGTTCCCCTGGCCGAAGGAGAGGTCCAGCGCCTTGCCCGGCGCCGCCACACGAACGATCTCGCTGAAGAGGATGTACTCCTTGACCTCCGCCGGGCTTGGCTCGGGTGTGGTGGTTTGCGCGCCGGCGTTGCCGGCGGCGAGCAGAGCAAGGAGGCCGAGGAGAACGGGGCGATGCATTCGCTGCACCCAGCTTCGTAAGTTCCGGGCCCAAAAAAGGACACGGGGGCTATCGTGCGAGCCCCCGTGTTCATGTTCGCGTACGCTGCGCCGGCGCGCAAGGTCTCGGGCTCAGCTCGTCTCGATGCGGACCGCTTTGCGCTCGCGCCCGACCCGCTCGAAGACCACGCGGCCGTCGACCAGAGCGAACAGGGTGTGGTCGCGCCCGCTGCCGACATTGTCGCCCGCGTGGATGCGCGTACCGCGCTGGCGCACCAGGATGTTGCCAGCCCGCACCTGCTGGCCGTCGCCGCGCTTGACGCCGAGGTATTTCGGGTTGCTGTCGCGCCCGTTGCGCGTCGAACCTTGACCTTTTTTGTGTGCCACGTCTTGGACTCCCGCCGCGACGACTCTAGGGCAGTCGGATCGCCTGGATCTCGATGGAGGAATACGGCTGCCGGTGCCCGTTGCGCTTCTTGGAATCCTTGCGCCGGCGCTTGCGGAAAACGATGATCTTGCGCTCCCGCGAGTGCTCCAGCACCCGGGCGGTGACGCGCGCGCCCTCCACCGTCGGGGCGCCGGTGAGCATGGCCGCGTCGCTCCGGACGAGGAGAACGTGGTCGAACTCCACTTCAGCCCCCGGCGCGGCGTCGAGCCGGGGCACCCGGAGGCGCTGCTCGGGCCTCACCTCGAACTGCTTGCCTGCGATCTGAACGACTGCGAACACGGCTCATTCCTCTCGCCAAACGCTCTTCTCTATCAATCCGGGGGGCCATCCGTCAAGCCCGAGGGGCTCGGCGGGCCCTGGCTGGGCTCGGCAGTCCGCGTCCCGGCTTCGTTCAGCCGCGGGTTGTCTTCCAGGTACGGCCGGCCCCGCCTGCCGCGCCCGCGCCCGCCGCGGCGCCGCCTGCCGCCGCTACCGCCGCTGCCGTAACCCTCCCGCGGCGGCCCGCCGCGGCGTCCGGGGTCGCCGTTCGGCCGCCGGCGCTCGGGCGGCCGCGCCGGCTCGGGCCGCGCCACATCCGGTCGCGCCACCGGGCCGGCTTCACCGCTCGCGACTCCGGCCGGAGCCGGGCCGCGCCGTCCCCGCAACGGCGCCGGGCGCCGGCGCGGTCCCAGGTCCGGCGGGCCTGGCCGTGCATCGCCGTTGCCGCGCAGATGGGAGACGAAGCGCATGAGGTCCTCGCCGCTCTCCACCGACACGAGGCGGAAGTCCTCCCGGTGCAGCCGCGGATCGTCGACGAGATCCACCATCACCCCGGTCACCTGCATGAGCTCGCGCAAGCGCTGCCAGCGCTCCTCGCGCAGGAAGAGCACGAGCCTGGGGCTGGCCTGCAGGCGCAGCTCCCGCGCCCGGGTGTAGTGGCTCACCCGGCGGAGCATGCGCTCGATGCGGTTGGCGATGGAGTCGAGGGAGAGCACGTGCCCGGTGCTCTCGCAGTAGGAGCACTGGTCGCTCATGAAGTGGTAGAGGCTGGGGCGCACGCGCTGGCGACTCATCTCCACCAGACCCAGGTCGCTGACCTGGAAAGCCTTGGTCTTGGCCCGGTCCTGCTTCAGAGCGGAACGCAGCTCCTGGAAGACCCGCCTCTTGTTGGCCTCGCTTTCCATGTCGATGAAGTCGATGACGATGATGCCGCCGATGTCCCGCAGCCGCAGCTGCCGGGCGATCTCCCGCGCCGCCAGCATGTTGGTCTTGAGGATGGTCTCTTCTTGGTTCTTCTTCCCCGTGAACCGGCCGGTGTTGACGTCCACCGAGACCAGCGCCTCGGTCTGCTCGATGACGACGTAACCGCCCTTCTTCAACCACACCTTGCGGTCCAGGGTCTTGTCGATCTCGCTCTCCACCCCGTAGCGGTCGAAGATCGGCATGGGTTCCTCGTACAGCTTGACCTGACGCAGCATGTCCGGAGCGATGTCCTTGAGATAGGCGGTGAGCTGCTCGTGGGCCTTGCGGTCGTCCAGCACCAGGAGGCTGACGTTCTCGTTCAGGATGTCCCGCACCAGGCCGATGACCAAGCCGACGTCTTCGTGCACCAGGCTCGGGGCCGGCGCCGCCGCCGCCTTTTCCTGGATGCGCTTCCACAGGTGCACCAGGTTCTCCACGTCCACTTCCAAGGCGCGGCGTTCCACCCCCTCGCCGACGGTGCGGACGATGAGGCCGCAGCCTTGGGGCTTGAACTCCTCCACCAGGGCCTTCAGGCGCACGCGCTCGGCGCGCTCCTCGATCTTGCGGGAGACGCCCACGTGATCGGCGTTGGGCATGATCACGGCGTAGCGCCCGGGGAGCGAGATCTGCGTGGTGATGCGTGGGCCCTTGGTGGCGATGGGCTCCTTCGTCACCTGGACGAGGATCTCCATGCCCCGTTTCAGAACGTCCTGGATGGCGGGGAGCTGGCGATTGTCGCCACCGCGGCGGCGTTCGCCTGGCTCTTCCTCGTCGTCGCTGGGATCGACGAGGTCGGAAACGTGCAGGAAGGCGGCCTTCTCGGCCCCGATGTCCACGAATGCGGCTTGGATACCCGGAAGAACGGCGGTCACCACGCCCTTGAAGATGTCCCCCACCATGCGCTTGTTTTCGGCGCGTTCGATGAGGAGTTCAACCAGCTCCTTGTCTTCGAGGATGGCGATGCGAACCTCGTAGGGCGTCGAGTTGACGATGATTTCCTTTTGCATGGAATGTCACTGGATTCCCGCTCAGGCGCGAGGGTCGGGGCGCCGCGGTGGTCGGTCCGGTCGTCGCTGGTCGCAGATGTGACGGCATGGACTCTCCCTGGGGCAGGTGCGTGACCCTCGTCCAGTGGCTCACCGTGGACGTGCCGGTCCGGAGGTCGCACACGAGGTGCTGCTGGATTCGGACCCCTGCCGGCTCGGTCTCGTTCCCTGCCAGGTTCGACCGGTTTAGGACCCACGGGGTGCTCGAGCGCTCGATCCCCGTCGATCCCGCGGCTCCTCGGTGTTGTACTCCCACGGAAGCGACTGCGCTCCTGTCTCCCCCGGGTTCCGCGGCTGCCCGCCTGTTTCGGCGCCGCATGCAGGCCCTGGGGAGGTCGCTTTCCGCGACTTCTTCGAGAGTTCCGGTGTCGCCTCGGGCGTCCGGCCCGCCCGACTCCTGGGGCGTTCGGCGCGGACCGCCGGCGGCGCTCGCCGGCTCTTCGGGGCCGTGCCGACGCGACGGTGGCGCGACCCCCGTGGCCGATCGGCCACGTCAAAGCCTGTCAATGATTTATGTAACATAGAACGGGCCTCCAACGCAATGAAGAACGCAGCCGGCGGGGGCAGACCCGCCACTCGGGCGGTCCAGCCGCTGGCTGAGGGGAGCCAGGCTCGTCTCAGTGCGTCCGGAAGTCTTGCCCGGGGCGTCCGGAAATCACCGCATCCCCTTCCGGCAGGGCGGCCCGGCGGCGCGCCTTCGCCTCCTCGGCGCCGAAGGGATCCACCGGATAGTCGCCATCGAAGCAGGCCGAGCAGTAGTTGTGCGGATCCTCGACGCAGGCGCGGAGGCCTTCCAGCGACAGGTAGCCCAGGCTGTCCACCCCGAGGGATTCCCGCATCGCCTCCAGCGACATCCGCGCCGCCAGGAGCTCGTCCCGTGCCGGGGTATCGATGCCATAGAAGCAAGGCCAGCGAATCGGCGGCGAGGCGATGCGCAGGTGGACCTCCGCGGCGCCGGCGCCACGGATCAAGCGCACCAGCTGGCGCATCGTCGTCCCCCGCACGATGGAATCGTCCACCACCACAACGCGGCGGCCGGCGAGGACGCCCTGAACCGGGTTGAACTTGACCCGTACGCCGAAGCTGCGCAGCCCGGGCTCGGGATTGATGAAGGTGCGACCGATGTAATGGTTGCGGATGAGCCCGATCTCGTAACGCAGGCCGGAGACGCGGGCGTATCCCATGGCGGCGGTGTTGCTCGAGTCGGGCACGGCGATGACGATGTCGCCGGCGGCCGGATGCTCGCGGGCGAGTTGCTTGCCGCTGCGGCGGCGAGCCCGGTCCACCTTCTCGCCGAAGACGCGGCTGTCGGGCCGGGCGAAATAGATGTGCTCGAAGATGCACTGGTGCCGGGGACCGTCGCTCTCGAGCTGCAGACTGCGCCGGCCGTTCCCATCGACGAGGAAGAGCTCCCCGGGGCGGATGTCCCGCTCGAACTCCGCTTCCAGGAGATCGAAGGCACAGGTCTCGGAGGCGACCACAGTCGCCTTCCCCACCCGGCCGAGCGCCAGCGGGCGAAAACCGTGCGGATCGCGGTAGGCCACCAGGGTGTCCCGGGTGGCGAACACCAAGGAGGCGGCGCCGTGGATCTGGCGCAGTGCCTCGCTCAGCATACCGGCGAGATCCGTGGCGCGGCTCCGGGCCGCCAGGTGCAGGATCACTTCGGTGTCGCTGTCCGATTGGAAGATCGACCCCTCCGCCTCCATCCCCCGACGCAGCGAGGCGGCGTTCACCAGGTTGCCGTTGTGCGCCACCGCCAGCTTCCCGGAACGGCAATTCACCAGCAGGGGCTGGGCGTTGCTCACGCTCACGCTGCCGTAGGTGGAATAGCGGTTGTGGCCGATGGCCACGTGCCCGGGCAACTGTGCCAGGCTGCCCCGGCCGAAGACCTCGGCCACCAGGCCCATGCCGCGGTGGCAGCGCACTTCCTTGCCGTCGCCGACCGCGATGCCGCTGCTCTCCTGGCCGCGATGCTGGAGCGAGTAGAGGCCGTAGTAGGTCATCTCCGCCGCATCGGCGTGGCCATGGACACCGAAGATGCCGCATTCCTCGTGCAGCCCGTCGTCGGTGCCCTGTGGTTCGTGCCGCCCGTCGTCCATCCGGCCCCTCTCCTGCTGCGCCCCGTCCATGTCGCCTTCCTCCCTGGCCTCGACCCTCACCTCAGTAGCGCCCCTCCTCGCCGCTCTCGTGCCGCCACACCCGCAACACCTCCAAGGTCTGCGAATGCGGGTTCATGAGCAAGCCCTGGCGGCGGCTCTTGGACACCGCGACCTCCAGGGCGAAGGCACGTGCCGCCGCCGGGTCGGCGAGCGGCGCCCACAGACGGTACAACGTGCCGTGCTGGAGGTGGAGCAGCCGGGCGCCGAGCTTGGCCGCGAAGTACGCCTGCGCCACCGGATCGTTCCCCTCGCCCTCACGGATCCATAGATCCGTCGCCGAGTGTCCAGGGGGCACCACCGCGGCGGCGGCGCTTTCGTCGAGCCAAGCGTAGACGTCCCGGTTGGTGTTGACGTAGCGCCCGGCGCGGCAGGCGGCGCGAGCGATCTCCTCTTTCCGCTGCGCCCTCTCGCCGTCCCCTTCCAGCTCGAAGCGCCAGAGCTTGCCGTGCTCCACCCGCTCCACCGCCAGACCCATGAGACCTTGTAGCGCCTCGAGACAGGTCTCGGCGGTGGCGTCGATGCCTTTGCGGCGCACGAGGAATTCGAGTCGCATCACGAGGCCTCGGACCACACTGCAGCAGCCCGGACCAACTGGATGTACACGGCGAGCCCCGGACCGGGGCCGAGGAGTTCCTGGCCCGAGGCCTGACGGCGTCGTTCTCCCCAGGCTCCCGGCAAGGTCTCTGGTACTTGATACAACCATGCCGCCCGTTCGGGGTGCGGCATGAGGGCGACGACGTTGCCCGCAGCGTTGCTGAGCGCTGCGGCACCGAGCAAGCTGCCGTTCGGGTTGAGCGGGAAGTCCGACGCCTCGCCGCCGGCGGCGGTGACGTAGCGGAGCGGGATCTGCCCGTCGCGCTCCAAGCGCTGGAAGAGTTCCATCTTTCCGGTGAAGCGACCTTCGCCGTGCCCCACCGGCAGGGGGAGCGTCTCCGGCGGCAATCCCGCCAGGAAGCCCCGGTGTCGCGCCGGGCGCAAGTGCACCCAGCCGCAGTAGTAGCCGCTCCAGCCTCGGACCGCATTGGGTGCCAGCGCCACCTCCACCCGGCCACTCTCCAGTGCCGGCACCAGGCCCGACTCCACCAGGACCTGAGCGCCGTTGCAGACGCCGAGGACGGGCTTGCCCGCCGCCGCCGCGGCGGCGATCGTCGCCAGGATCTCGTGCTTGGCGGCGATGACGCCGGCGCGCACCCGGTCCTCGTAGGCGAAGCCTCCGGCCACGACGTATGCCGCGAAGCCCGCGCCCGCCGCAGCGGGCGCATTCCAGCGCACGATCTCCGCCACCGCTCCCGCGGCCCGCAACGCTGCCGCGGTCTCGTGCATGCAGTTCGTCCCGGGAAACTCGACCACGGCCACCCGGGTCATCGAGCCACCTCCTCGAGGAGCACATCCTGGAGCGCCTGCAGCCAGAGGTGCGCCAGAGGCGCCAGAGGCAAACGCAGATCTGTGCCTTCCGCCTGCAGCTCCAGCTCCGGCCGGTCGAGGACCTCGCCGAGATGCTGGCACGGAACGCCGTGGGCAGCGCAAAGTCTTTCGAAGCCGTCGAGCTCGCGGCGCGGCACGGCACAGACGTACCCCGGTGCTTCGCCGAAGAGACGCGCCGGGACGGGCAGGGCGTCCGCGCCTAGGCGCAAGCGCAGGCCGAGCCTGGGCTGGCCGCGGCGCCCGAAGCTCATCTCCAAGAGTGCGAGCAGGACGCCCCCGGCACCGAGGTCCCGGCAAGCGTGCAGCGCGCCCGCGTCGTAGGCGGCGAGCACGGCCTCGGCGCTGCGCTTTTCTGCCTCCAGATCGAGACTCGGTGGCGCGGACAGGAACAACTCCTGTTGTTCCGTGACCGCGGCGTAGAGGCTGCCGCCGAGAGCCGCACTCTGCGCTCCGAGGCGGAGCAGGACCTCCCCGGCTTCCTTCAGCGCCATCCCCCGACAGCGGCCGACCTCGAGGGCCACACCGACGCAGGCCACGATGGGCGTCGGTGGAATGGCGCGACCGGCGCGGCTCTCGTTGTACAAGCTCACGTTTCCGGAGACGAACGGCAGGGGGAAACCGCGGAAGCCGAGAGCGTCCGCTGCGTCCGCTAGACCTCGCACCGTCTCTTCCAGCTCGTGCATGCACTCGGGATTCTCCGGGCTGCCGAAGTTGAGGCAGTCGGTCAGGGCCCAGGGCGTGGCCCCCACGGCGACGACATTGCGCACCGCCTCGCACACCGTCGCTTGCGCCGCGAGGTAAGCGTCCCTGCTGCCGCGGCGCGCCGGGCCGGCCACGGCCACCGCGACGGCCAGTTCCTCGTCGCGCCAGGGCACGAGCAAACCGGCGTCCGCATCCCCGGGACGGAAGGCCGTGTGCCCCTGCACATCGCTGTCGTAGTGCGCGAACAGCGGCCAACGCGAACCACCGGCGCGGGAGCCGAGCACGGCGCGCAGGTCCTTTTCCAGGTCCCGCCGGAGCAGGCCGCGGAGCTCGGCGGGCCGCGGCGGCGTGGCGCGACGGGCCGTGCGCGGCCAATGCATCTCCTCCGCCTGGGTCACCCATTCGGTGGGCAGATCCACGTGCACGAGGCCGTGCTGCAGCACCCGCACCCGCCCGCTCGAGTCGAAGCGGCCGATGACGCGAGCCCCGGCACCGCGCACCATCCGGCCGAGTTCGAAGTCTTCCTCGTAGAGCCGGCGCAGCTCGGTGGCCAGCGACGCCGGAACGGCGAAGACATAGCGCTCCTGCGTCTCCGCCACCAGGAGCACCGCCGCGCTCCGCTCCGGCTGATCGCGGTGCACGGCGTCGAGGTCGAGGACGAGGCCCAGGCTGCCAGCGATCTCGGTCGCCGCGCCCCCCAAGCCGGCGGCGCCGAGATCCTTCATGGCGAAGGGACGGCCGCTCTGGCGAAGCAAGGCGAGCGCCGCCCGGTTCGCTTCGCTGAGCACACGCTTGAAGAAGGGGTCGGGGAGCTGCACCGCGCCCCGTTCCTGGGTGGCCTCGTCGGTGTCGAGAATGCCGGAAGCGAAGGCCGCACCGCCGAGGCCGCTGTCATCGGTGGGCTTGCCCACCAGGAGGAGGACATAGTCTGCCTCGCCCGCGACCGCCGGGGCGCGGCTCGGCACCAGATCCGACTCCTCCATGCTGCCCAGGGCGACCACGTTGACCAAACAGTTGTCGTCGAAGGCGCCGTCGAACTCCACCTCGCCGCCCAGGTTGGGAACGCCGAGGGCATTGCCGTAGTGGGCGATTCCTGCCACTACACCGCGCACGATCTGCCGCACCACTTCGGCCTGGGGGCCGTCGGGATCGCCGAAACGCAGGGCATCGAGGACTCCGATCACCTCCGCTCCCATGCAGTAGACGTCGCGTACGATGCCGCCGATACCGGTGGAGGCACCTTCGAAGGGCAACAGCTGGCTCGGATGGTTGTGGCTCTCGTGGCCCAGGGCGAGGCAGTGCGTCGCGCCCCGGAGCTCGAGGCTGCCGTTCTCGCTGCGCCGCGGCAGCCGCACCACCCCGGCGTCCGCACCGGGGCCGAGCACGACCTGCGGACCTTGGGTGGGGAGCAGGCGCAACAGTGCCCGGCTGCTCTTGTAGGAGCAGTGCTCGCTCCACATGCTGTCGAGAAGCGCCAGCTCCGCCAGCGTCGGCTCGCGCTCCAGCCGGCCGAGCAACCGGCGCACCTCCTCGACGCGGAGGTGGAGACCCAAATGCCGCAGAGCCTGAGCCAGATCCGCATCGTCCAGGGCGCCGAGCTGCAACGCCGGAGCACGGGTGTTCATGCGCCGTCCGCCTCCAACACCCGGGCGAAAAGCTGGTCCACGTGCCGTAGCTGGTGGTCGAGATCGAAGACTTTCTCCACCTGGGCGCGGCCGAGAACAGCCTCGATGCCTTCGGTCTCCAAAGCGACGTCGCGCAAACTGCGTTCGCCCTCGCGGGCGGCACGGCTCGCCTCCTGCACCAGGCGATAGGCCCGATCCCGGAGCAGCCCGGCCCCGACGAGGGCGAGGAGCAACGCTTGCGAGAACACCAGACCGCGGCTCGATTCGAGGTTGCGCCGCATGCGCTCGGGCCGCACCACGAGCCCGTCGACGAGCTGCGTGGCCAGGGCCAACATGTAGTCGGCAGCGAGACAGGCATCCGGAAGGATGATGCGTTCCACGGCGCTGTGGGAGATGTCGCGCTCGTGCCACAGAGCCACGTTCTCCAGCGCCGGCGTCACCTGGGAGCGCAGCACCCGCGCCAGGCCGACGAGGCGTTCGCTGCGTATGGGGTTGCGCTTGTGCGGCATGGAGGAGCTGCCCTTCTGCGTCGCCGCGAAGGCTTCCTCCACCTCGCCGACCTCGCTCCGCTGCAGGTGCCGCAGCTCGGTGGCGATTCGCTCCAAACCGGAGCCGAGCAAGGCCAGGGCGGCGACGAACTCGGCGTGCCGGTCGCGCGGCACGACCTGGGTGGCGAGGGGCTCGCAGCCGAGCTCCAAGGCGCGGCACACCCGGGCCTCCACCTCGGGTCCGAGAGCGGCAAAGGTGCCGACGGCGCCGGAGAGCTTGCCCACCGCCACGGCGTCCACGGCGCGGCCGAGACGCAGTCGGTGGCGCCGCATCTCGGCGTACCAGTGCAAGAGCTTGAGACCGAAGGTGAGGGGTTCGGCATGCATCCCATGGGTGCGCCCCACCATGGGAGTGAGGCGGAACTCTTGCGCGCGCCGCAGGAGGACGGCGGCGAAGGCGTCGACGCCGCCGAGCAGCAAGCGACCACTGTCGCGCAATTGCACGGCCAGCGCGGTGTCGAGAACATCGGAGCTGGTGAGGCCGAAGTGGAGCCAGCGCGACGCCGGACCGACCGCGGCGGCGAGAACGTCGACGAAGGCAGCGACGTCGTGGTCCGTGGCCTTCTCGCGCTCCGCCACCTGCGCCGCGTCCACCGCGGCCTGCTTCGCCTGGCGGCGGAGCGTCGCGACTTCGGCGGCCGGGATGACGCCGGTGGCCGCCAGGGCCTCGCAGGCCAGGATTTCGATCTCCGTCCACAAACGCAGGCGGTTGGCGTCGCTCCAGAGCGCCGCCATCTCGGGACGGCTGTAGCGCGGAATCAAGGCGATCCCTTCGTCTCGACCCCGCCGCAGCCGCGGGCGGGAACGCCCCCACCGCGCCGCCGCGGCGGAGCTTTCAGCTCCGCGAACGCTGGCGGCGCTGCAGCCGCTGCGCCTGCACCTTCGGGTTCTCCTCTACTTCTAACACCACGTCCAGCCGCTGTCCATCCTTCACCAACTGGGCGCGGATGCTGTCGCCGACGCGCGTCGTGAAGAGGATGCGCTCGGCGCGTGGCAGCGAGTAAGGTTCCTGGCCGTTCAATTGCATGAGCACGTCACCAGGCCGGATGCCGGCGCGCGCCGCCGGGCTCCCCGGCTCCACCGCACTCACCAGCAGCACCCCGTCTTCCTCGGCCAGTCCTACGCGCCGGCGCGTTTCCGGCGGCATCGCCTCTTGCAAGCGCCACCCCACCCAGGGGGTGCGCACTTCCCCCACCTCGCGCAACTCCTGCACCACCCATTTCACCGTGTTGATCGGCACGGAGAAATTGACGCCCACGTTGGCGGCGCGCATTTCGACGTTGTAGAGCGCCATGTTGACGCCGATCACCTCGCCGTTGGTGTTCACCAAGGGACCGCCGCTGTTGCCGCTGTTGATCGCCGCATCGGTCTGCAGCAGATCGAAGTAAGGCCAGGCTCCGAGGTGGCCTTCCGGCGGCAGCAGGTCCCGCCGCACGGCGCTGATGACCCCAACGCTCACCGAGGGCTGCGGGTCGCCGACGGCATCGCCGAAGGGACTGCCGATGGCGATGACCCATTCGCCGACCATGATCTCGTCGCTGTCGCCGAGCTGCGCCGGGCTGGCCTCGGCGTGCGCGCCGAGCTCGGCGCGCAGGAGCGCCAGGTCGAAGCGCGGTGCGATGCCCACCACCTCGGCGAGAGCGCTGCTGCCGTCCCCGAGGCTGACGCTCAGGTCGGTGGCCCCTTGCACCACGTGCGCCATGGTGACGATGAAGCCGTCGCGATCGAGGAGGAAACCGCTCCCCACCCACTCGCGGTCCACCGTACGTGGCCGGCTCGCGGGCCAGCGGAAGAGATCGAGCATCGGCGATTTCACCGCGACGGGGCCGGCGGCGCGGATCGTCACCACCGCGCGCCGCGTCATGTCCACCGCGGTGACGATGGCGGTGGTGCGGGACTGGCGCACCACCTCGGCGGAGTGCTCGCGTCCCCGCGCCACTCCAGCAGGAGCGCCGTCCGGGCTCCG
>Ga0075418_10000970_pt1 | contig 31560 bp, 24 predicted proteins | sample SoiMetdeltSBSDD2_FD_81776 | JGI IMG/M metagenome (GOLD analysis project Ga0075418, IMG submission 81776) | Bulk soil microbial communities from a Populus tree surrounding site in Tennessee, USA - Soil MetaG P. deltoides SBSDD2 | ecosystem: Environmental > Terrestrial > Soil > Tree plantation... | reverse complement strand
CGGATGGATTCAGCTGTCGAGAGCAGATTCGGCAAGCGACGGGACGGCCAGCCGTACACCTCGCTGAGGTTCTCGCCGGTCGAATCACAAATCGATGATCACTGATCACTAATCGTTAATCGCTAATCCTCGAATCCTGAATCCTCGAATCCTCGAATCAGCGCCTGCCGACGAACGCCTATCCATCGATTCGCACGTTATCCAATCACCCCATTTCGACGGAGCGCCGCGATTTCATCCGCGCTAAGCCCAAACTCCGACAGCACGTCGTCGGTATGTTCACCAAGCAGCGGTGCGCGGCGGGTAGCGTCGGGAGGTGTGGCGCTCATCTTGATCGGCGAACCGAGTGTTCGCAGCGGTCCGAGGACAGGATGATCCGTCTGGAGCACCATGCCGCGGGCGGCGACCTGCGGATCCGAAAATACCTGTGCGTAATCATTGATCGGTCCGCACGGAATCTCGGCCGCATCGAGCAACGATAGCCAGTGACGGCATGGCTGCCCACTCATCACGCCTTCGATGAGCGTCGCGAGTCTCGTCCGGTTGCGCACTCGACTGGCGTTGGTGATGAAATCGGGATCATCGGCCCATTCGGGATGTCCGAGGACTCCGCACAGACGTTGAAACAGCCGATTGGTATTCGCGCCAATCGTCACGTAGCCATCGGCGCATCGAATCGCCTGATAGGGCGCGTTCATGCGGTGTGCCGAACCGAGCGGAGCCGGCGTTCCCAGTCCTGAGAAGTATTCGGTGGCCTCCCACACCGACAACGCGATACCAGCCTCGACCAGTGACGTGTCGATGTACTGGCCGACATCAGTCACGTTGCGGTGATGCAGCGCGGCGAGGATCCCGGTTGCCGCAAACAAGGCGGCGCCCAGATCCGTGAGCGGTATTCCTGCTTTGACCGGCGCTCTGCCAGATTCCCCGGTGACCGACATGATGCCGGACACTCCCTGCGCAATCAGGTCGAATCCTCCTTTGCTTCGATGTGGACCGCTCTGTCCGTACCCCGAAATCGACGCGTAGATCAATCGCGGGTTGATCGCCGAGAGCGCGTCGTACCCGAGACCCAGTCCGTGCATCACGCCAGGCCGATAGTTCTCGATTAGGATGTCGGACGACCGCGCCAGGCGTTTGAAAAGCTGCTGACCGTCGGTCGTCTTCAGGTTGACGACGACGCTTCGCTTGCCCCGATTGACGGCGTTGAAGCTCGGGCTCTCCGTGCCGGACGCACCGACCATTTGCCGTGTCGAATCACCTGACGGCGGTTCGATCTTGATGACATCGGCACCGAGATCCGCGAGGATCGTGCCGCAGAAGGGGCCGGCCATGAACTGCGTCACGTCCAGGACGCGAATGCCGCGAAGCGCCCGCGGTTGGCTGGACGTCTGTTGATGTGATTCGTTCATGTCAGCGCGGTGCTCTGGTTTTGTACTAGAGGGAGGAGTGCTTGTCCACCAATCAGGCGACCTACGAATCTGACGGCCCGATCGCGACGCTGACGTTCAATCGTCCAGAGGCGCGGAATGCGATGACCTGGGAAATGTATGAAGCGCTGGTCGACGCGTGCGATCGTGCCGACGCGGATCCGTCGGTTCGTGTGCTGATACTAAAAGGAGCAGGCGGCAAAGCGTTTGTCGCAGGCACCGATATCAGCCAGTTCACATCCTTTCGCGGCTCAGAGGATGGCATCGCTTACGAAGAGCGGATCGATCGCGTGTTCGATCGACTCGAGCGCATGACGAAGGCCACAATCGCCCAGGTCGAAGGAGTCGCAGCCGGCGGCGGCTGTGGCATCGCGGTCACATGTGATCTCCGTATTGCCACACCGGAATCGTCGTTTGCCATTCCCGTGGCACGAACGCTGGGCAACTGCCTTTCCGGTGCAACTTACAGCCGCATGGTGGACGTGCTCGGCCCAAGCCTGGTGAAAGACATGCTGTTGACCGGCCGATTCATCCAGGGGCCGGAAGCGCTGACGCTGGGACTGGTCAGCCGGCTCGAGAGCGCCGCTACTATCGAAGCCGCCGTTCGCGAGTGTGCGCTCGGTATCGCGTCGAACGCGCCGCTCACCATCCGAGCGACGAAGGAAATGATTCGCCGTATCGTGGCCAACAGGCGATTACCGCCCGAGGCCGATCGTGACGTCGTCGCCATGTGCTACGCGAGCAGCGATTTTCGTGAAGGGGTTGAAGCATTCGTCGCAAAGCGCCGGCCGAACTGGAGTGGAACGTAGCCGGGGGGTCAGACCGGGGTCAGACGGGGGGCAGACGGGGGTCTGACCCCCGTCTGACCCCCATCCGCTTCGAACGGCCGCTCCGGGTGCATCGTTGATGCGAGCAACGCTCCAGCGAGCAGTAGCCCAACAGAACCAATGAACGGAAGGTTCCAGTTGCCCGTCGCGTCGATGATGAATCCAAACGCGAGAGGGGAGAGAACCGCCGCAAGTGCCGAGCCGGTATTCATGAACCCACTCGCCGTGCCTGAGTACCGCGGGGCGATGTCCATCGGAATTGCCCACATTGGTCCGATCACGATCTCGGCAAAGAAGAACGCGGCAGCGAGGCTGATGACGATGACCGTGAGATCGTGGGTCACAAAAATCGGCAGCACGCATACGAGCGACGCGAGAAACGCCAATCGGACGAGACGGCACCTGGCGATCCGCAGGTCACCGGTGCGCCGCAGAATGGCATCACTGAGCACACCGCCGAGATAGTCGCCGCCCACGCCGGCAGCGAATACCGCGGACGAAAAGAGCGCCGATCGTCCGAGCTGGAGCTTGTGCTCGTGCAGGAAATACGAGGGCAGCCAGTTCAGGTACATCCAGAGCGTCCACCCATAGCAGAAATACACCACGCTGACAGGCCACATCCGTCCCGCGAGTTGACGCCACGGGATCGCCGCAGGACGCCCACTCGCACGACGTCCGCCATTGGGAAGCGGTTCGAGTTCGGCGGGAGTAATCGAGGGGTGTTCCGACGGAACGTCGCGGAAGTACCAGACCCACGCCATCACCCACACGAGACTGAGACACCCGAGGACGACGAACGAACCGCGCCATGTGGCCAGCGCGATCAGCCACGCGACGAGTGGTGGTGTCAACGCGTTGCCAAGGCGCGCGAACGCGTGCGTGAGTCCCTGCGCGAAGCCACGACGGCTTGGCGGCGTCCATGCCTGCATCGCCCGCGTCGCAACCGGGAACGTCGCACCTTCACCGACGCCAATCATCACGCGCACGAGAAACAGTGCCGTAAGGCTTCCCGCAAAGCCGGTCAGGATCGTCGCTGACGCCCAGATCAGTCCGCACAAGAACAGCGTTCGCCTCGGGCCGACGCGATCTCCGACCCACCCGCCAAAAATCTGAAAGACGACATAGGGATAGCCAAAGGCGGAGAGAATGAACGCGAGTTGCGTATTCGTGAGTGCGAGTTCGCGTCTGATCTCGCTGGCTGCCGTCGCGACGTTCACCCGATCGACGTAGGTGATCAGGTACATGAGGCACAGCAGCGACAACACGAGCTCGCTCGCCGTCGGCCGTCGCAGTCGCATCGGGACAAGGAGCGTAGCACGGGCCTCCGGAATTGCGACTGCCGACCACGGCATGCCGTGGCGGCAGCTCGCTTCGCAATCAACCGGCGGCTTGTATCCAGCGCCGTAAACTCCAGACACTGCACTCCATCGCGAAACACTGGCGCTCTTTCGAAAAGAGGACTCGACATTGCAGCGCTGGCCGGATTCCGGATCGGTATCGTCACGGAGGCGATTTTCGAATCCGAGTGATCGGGAGGTCGCAATGCTACGAACCCTTCGTATCGGAGTCGCATGTGTCGCCCTTGTCGGGGGATTCACGTCGTCGAGTCTGCAGGCATCGCAGGAAGCCAAGAAGGCCGGCGGCTTCTCGACCGACGCAGCACTCGCGGCAAAGGCCAGTCCGGACCTGGTTGGCGCACTTTCGAAGGAACTCGGGTCGACTCCCGAACAGGCGGCCGGTGCCGCCGGAGCGCTGTTCGGCGTGGCGAAATCGCAGCTCAAAGCCGACGAGTTCTCGCAGATTTCGAAGGCAGTGCCGGGGATGGCGTCGCTGCTAAAGGCGGCACCAGCGGGTGCCGTCGGCACGTCCGGAGCCATGGGATCCTTGACGAAGATGGCGGGTTCGGCCAGTGGACTCGCGGCCGCGGCCTCTGCTTTCACCAAGCTCGGACTCAAGCCGGAAATGGTCGCCCAGGCGGTTCCGATCCTTACTCAATTCGTTACGAAGTCGGGCGGCGCGGACGTCGGCAAGCTCCTCGCGGGTGTCCTGAAGTAAAGACTCCACTGAGATAGATCAATGTAGGGCGCGGTCTTGTTAATCCGAGGGGCTGCGCCCCTCGGACTCCCCTGCAGGCTCTCTCGCGAGCCGCTTCGTCGGCTCGCTCCGTTCGCCTGGCTCGCGTCGTTTTCCGGGGGACCTGCCTCGCGGTAGCAGGGATCGATCTGGGGAGCGAACGACCGGTCGCGCTATCATCCGATTAGCGGCGGGCCATGTCTCCCTTCTCTCCAATTCCGCGTCGCCATCCGATCCGCGTCGTTCTGTCGTCCACGGCGCTTCAGCCGTTCGTGTCGGTTCGGAAGGCTGCCGCCCTCACGATTGCGCAGCTCGGGGTGGCGGCGATTTTCATTTCTGGCATCGTCCCCGCGACACTCGGCCAGTCCGCCGTCTGGTTTGTGCTGGCCGCCGCCTTTGTCGTTGCGTTCGCACGCGCCACCGACATTGAGAGTTGGTCGCTTCTGATCCCGGGCGGCTTTGTCGGCCGGGTCGTCACGGCGTTGGGCCCACGTGCCGGCGGGATCGCCAAAGCGGCGGCTTTGGTCGAGCGCGTGCTGCTCGGCGTGCTTGCCTCCGTCGTCATCGGCCACTACGTTGCGAGCGTTTCGGCGACGTCGATCGGCGGGTGGAGGTTCACCGGGTTCGTCCGGCCGGAAGATCTGGCCACGCCAGTTGCGATCGCGACCATCGGTATTCTGTGGCTCCGGATTCGGATCGGTCGAGCGATTGCACGCGATCGCATGGCGTCGGCGGTATGGATTGGCGTCGGAATCCTGCTGCTGACGGTCATGTGGGCATTGATCACCATCGCACGCCGCGGTGTCGATCCGCGCCTGCTGTTCGAACCACTGCCACACATCAGAACGATGGGTTGGGCTCCGGCTGATGTGGTGCTCGCGTGCCTGATCGGGTTTGCGTTGACATTGCCGCTCGTTGGAGGCAGCGACGTCCTGTCGCGCGCCGCTCACGAACTGCCGCCGCCTCGCGTGCAGGCACTGAAGCGGACCGCGCTCGTGAGCGTTCTGTTCATCGCCCTCGTCGCCGGGCTCGGAACATTTCTGGTGTCGTTGCTGGTGCCGGTGACCGAGCAGCCGCTATGGATGAACGCACCACTTGCCGGTCTCGCGCAGCACGTGAGCGGTCCTGCGTCTCTTCGCGGGATGCTCGCGATTGCGCTTGCCTCTGCCGTGGCGTTGATGCTCGTTCCAGCTACGCACTCGGCCTTGGCCGATGCCGAGCAGATGCTCCAGCGCTTCTCATCCGACGGCACGCTGCCCTCAGGCCTGGCGTCGCTGCATGCGCGCTTCGGCACTCCAGCGCGTGCCGTCGACGTCACGGTTGGCGCGATGGCGGTGATCGTGGTGGTGAGCAGCGGTCGCGTATCCTGGCTGGCGCGCGGCTACGGCATCGCGGTTGCGACGATGCTCGTGCTTGCGATCGCCTCACTCATTCGACTGCGCCGCACGCGTCAGACACCGCCGCCCTATAAGGCTCCATTCAATCCCCGTATCGGCAGTCGCGAACTCTCGTTTGGACTATTTTTCTCCGCGACGCTTGTCACGGTGGGCTGCGCGGCCATGGTGTTGAGCGGAGATCTCGCCTCGATTTCCGTCGCAGGTTTGATTGTTGCGTTGTCCTTATGGTTCAACGCGAGCACAGTGCGCCCGACAGCTGCCATCGACAGTGGTCCTGACGAGAGCACCTTCGATTTGTTGATTTCGTCGGAGCTCTCGCCTCATCAAATCGAAGCGCGTCCTGGAAATGTGCTGGTGCCGGTTCGAAATCCGCACCTCCTGGCGCATGTCGTCGCGGCGTTACAGACGCCAGGGGATCGGGACGTCGTCGTGATGACGGCGCGGTTGCTCGACGCCGACATCACCGAGGAAGGACCCAGCCAGACGACGCCGACCGCGTACGAACGGCGGCTTCTGTCGGACGTCGTGGCGCTGGCGGAACGAATCGGACGGCCGGTGCGGCTGTTGATCGTTCCGACCCACAACGTTTTCGACGCCATCGTCGCGACGGTTCTTCGACTTCGCTCGTCCGACGTCTACGTCGGAGAGTCGATCACGCTTTCGGCCGAGGATCAGGCACGACTCCTCGGCGAGGCGTGGGAGCGCGCGGACAAACCGGAAGCGCTCGACGTCCGGCTCGTTATCTATCACCGGAGCGGCCGTGCCGATACGTATCACCTGGGGGCTCACCCGCCCTCACTCACCTCGAGCGACCTCGATCTGATTCACCGTCTGTGGCTCGACGCGGTCAAGAGCGTCGGTCCGCACGTGCATCACGACGACGTCGTGAGAGCAGCGCTGAAACAAATGGAACAACAGCTCACCGGCCCCGAACGAGACGCTGCCGTCGCGGCGATTCGTGAAGTGGCCCGGCCGGCGGAGGAACTCGCGGCGATGCTTCGCGCGCGCGACTACGCCCGGCTCAGGGACATGCTTCGCAATCGCCACGCCGGCGACGTCGCACCGCTTCTCACCGCTCTCAGTCTCGAAGACCAGGTCGTCGTCTTTCGCGTCATGCTGCGAAAAGACGCCGCTGCGGTCTTCGAGTACCTCTCGCAGGAGTCGAAGGAAGCGCTCCTGAAAGCCATGGCGCAGGAGGACGTGGCCAGCCTCCTCAACAACATGGCACCCGACGATCGCACCCTGTTCCTCGAAGAATTGCCCGCTGAAGCCACTCGTCAGCTGCTTGCACTGTTGACCCCGGCCGAGCGCGCCGTTGCCGTAACGCTGCTGGGATATCCGGAAAAGTCCGTCGGCCGCTTGATGACGCCCCACTACGTCGCGGTCCGCGAACAGTGGACCGTCCGCGAAGTGCTCGACTACGTACGCGCACACGGTCAGGACAGCGAAACGCTCAACGTCATCTATGTCGTTGACGAACAGGGTTTGCTGGTCGACGACGTTCGAATTCGCGAGTTCCTGCTCGCACCACTCGATCGGCGTGTCTCCGAGCTCATGGATCGCCGCTTTGTCGCGTTGAAGGCGACCGACGATCAGGAAACGGCGGTCGGAGTGTTTCGCAAATACGATCGAAGCGCGCTGCCGGTGACCGACACCGCGGGAATGCTGATTGGCATTGTCACGATCGACGACGTCCTGGACGTGGCGGAAGCCACGGCGACACGCGAGATTCAGCGGATTGGTGGGTCGGAAGCGTTGGACGAGCCATACGTGTCCATCGCCTTCGGCAAGATGATCCAGAAACGGGCCGGCTGGTTGACGGCACTATTCGTCGGTGAAATGCTCACTGCTACCGCAATGGGCGCCTTCGAATCGGAGATCTCGAAAGCCGTCGTTCTCGCACTTTTTGTTCCGTTGATTATCTCAAGCGGTGGCAACTCGGGATCTCAGGCAGCCACGCTGGTCATTCGCGCGCTCGCCCTCGGCGAGGTGACAGTGATGGATTGGTGGAGAGTGATGCGGCGCGAGTTCCTCGCTGGTCTCGCGCTGGGCGCGATTCTCGGCGCCATCGGGTTCCTGCGGATCAGCGTGTGGTCCGCCTTCTCCGATATCTACGGTCCGCACTGGCTACTCGTCGCAATCACTGTCGCGATCTCGCTCGTTGGCGTCGTCATGTGGGGCACGCTCAGCGGATCGCTGTTGCCGTTCCTGCTCAAGCGTTTGGGATTCGACCCTGCGGCGTCGTCCGCGCCGTTTGTCGCCACGCTCGTCGACGTCACGGGTCTCGTGATCTACTTCTCGGTGGCGATCGTGGTGCTGAGGGGGACATTGTTGTAGTGCCGCTTGCTACTTCCTTGCTCTCCCGCGCGCCCGCCGCGGATTGCACTGATTCGGACCGTCGTCCTTCGGATCAAAGCTGCACGAGCCGTCGCCGCCTTGCTTCCAGCGTCCTTTTGGTGGTTTGCACTGATCGGGGCCGTTGTCGTTCGAGTCCCAGGTGCAAGAGTCGTCTCCGCCCTTTTTGAAGCGACCACGCGTAATGGGGGTGCACTGGTTCGGACCGCCATCGTTCGCGTCCCAGATGCAGTCGTCTCCCTGCTGCTTGAATCGCCCTTTCTCTTGGACAGAGACACTTCCATACGCGCCTGCATCGCTCGCGATGATGACGTCGGTGCGGACCGGTCGTGCCGTCGGTGTGAGATCCGCGCCGATGCTGCCGCCAATGAATGCCGCGACAGCGGTGCACGCGACAAGCCCTGCGTTCATACAACCTCCTTTGAGGTAAGCGATCGCTGAGGCTATCCCCCACACTATCCGCGGTTCAAGTGGCCTTTGGGCCAAGGCGGGGGGCCAGCCCTTAGAGTCCCAACTGCAGCGGCTGATCTGGCAATTCGTCCTCGAACACTAGCGGGGTTGCTTTCCATTCGGCAACGCGCTTTCGCCGGAGTATTGCGGCAATCACGAGCAAAACAAGGGCGATAGCGATCGCCATCTCGGCTGCATAAAGAGCCGCCCGGACGAGACGGACGGCCGCCGCTGCAAACAACACGAACGCGGCGAACCCCGGGACGACCGTGTAGACCATCAGGCGTTTACCAGGCATGTACGAGCAGGTGAACGGGATTCGTCGCCATTCCAGCAGGACGGCGTGAACGAAGACGCCGCCAACGAACGCGACGATCAGCATGGCGATCGCGGCCTGTTTCAATCCGATGATCGACCACAACACCGGTAATCCTGCAACCAGCGGCAGTCCGACGACATAGCCGGTGACGATCCGTTCCACCGCGCGCATCTGCTCGCTGCGAGTCGCCTCGGTCTCGGTCAACCGAAAGATCCAGTTGGCGCGATGTGTCATCGGTAATGCGATCGCCGCGCGAACGCTGAGCCCGTAAATAAACATGAGCGCGAATGGTGTCCACACTGCCAGATATTCCAGAAAAGCGGCGTGGGGATTCTCGGACCCAGCGCGACTGAGCCAGCCCGCGCCCACGAGCCGGCTCGAGGTCAATGCCACGCCGCAAGCCGATAGCGCCAGTAACACGCCCTGATGCAACTCACTCCGGCGAAGTGTCGCCGAGGTGAATCGGTACACCGCTCGGAATGCTGCCGACCCGTCAATGTGAGCCGAGCGAACTGACATAATCCTCGGTCGACTCTGGTCGCTGTCGCGCGACAGCCAAGGTGCGGAAATCGATGGCGGTCGCAGCAGAAGATGCTCGAAATGCCGAAATAGCAGCACGTAGGCAGAGGCGACGACCAGTGCTCCTACGCCGAGTGCTGTCAACGCGATTTCGGCGAGGTACACGAACCAGGGATCGGGGTGTCCGAGCAGGGCGCGCTGCAGTCCGACGAACCACGCCGGTGGAAGCATGGCTAACCATGTTGCGTGGAGGCTCATTGGCCGGCCTAGCGCTGGTAATCGAAAGACGAACGGGAGCGCGACGACCAGTAGCGCGAACATCACGCTTCTGACGATCGCGGTGAACGAATGCAGTCGCGTCCGCGAGACGACAAGGCTCAGGACGCCGACGATCGCGGCGACGGCGAGCACGGAGAATACCGAGGCGCTCATACTTGCCATCATCCAGGCAAGGAGGCGGGCGACCGCCGCATGCTCACTGTATTGACTCAGCGACATCAATACCGCCAGCGGAGCCAGCGAGAGGTGCAGGACGGCGGCGAACATTCCCGTGAACAGAAACAGTGCGGCAAGCTTTGCGCGAAAGATGACGATTCGTCGAACGGGCAGCGGTCCGAGAATGCGGAAGTCGCGCTCATCGGGAAAGAGCGATTGACTGACCACAAGTGTCAGCAGCCCGATCAACAGCATCGACAAACCGATCAAGAACAAATCATCGCCGAGCACGGCGGTTCGGTACGGGTCCGGCGAGCGGGCTGCAGACAGCAGGGCGTATTTCACAGCGTAAACGCGTACGAATCCAAGTCCCACCGCAATGAGTGCCCCCACGGCCCCGAGCAAGGCATGGATGAACGAGTCGGCTCCGGCTGGCGTCAGGATGCCGAAGTCGAACATTGCGCCAAAAAAATGCGACGTCAGCCTCCAGTCAGCGCGCTCCGAGATTTGCTGCCAGAATGCCGGCGGACGCATCAATCACCCGAGGGGCTTCGCCCCTCGGACTCCCCTACACGCTCGCTCGCGGGGCCCCGCGAGCCCCGCTCCGCTCGCGTGGGCTCACTCGCGCGCTCGTTCGCCAAGTTTGCCGCACTGGATTCTGAAGCCACTTCTACGCTCCTTCGACGATGTCGAGAATCCGTCGTGCCAGTGGTGTGAAATCGGTCTGGCGGGTTACACGAACGAAGATATCTTCGAGCGATGGAGAGCCGGTGGCGCGGAGTGACGCAACATCGTGCTCGGCGACAATGCGTCCCTCCGAGAGAATGACGACGCGAGAGCAGAGTTGTTCGACCATGTCGAACCGGTGCGTGCTGAAAAGTACCATCCGATTGCTAGAGACAAACATGCGGAGCAGCGTGCGAAAGAGGAGCCCGGCCGTCACGTCCAGTCCCGAGAACGGCTCGTCGAGAACGAGGAGATCGGGATTGTGAAGAAGCGCTGCTGCAAGGAGCACGCGCTGGCGCATCCCCTTCGAGTACGCGGCCATCGTCGAATATCGGCTGTCCCATAGGAGCAGAAGCCGAAGCAGCTCGGGGACCCGCGCTGCCAGCGTCGCTTCGGACAGCGCACGAAGTCGCCCAACAAGCATCAGGTATTCGATCGCGGTCAGGTGGGTATAGAGGTGCGGCTCCTCCGGGACATAGCCGATACGCCGCTTATATCCCTCGGGATCGTCCAGCATGTGGACGCCATCGAGCCAGAGCGAGCCGGCGCTCGGATCGATCAGGCCGACGACGGCATTGACTGTGGTGCTCTTACCCGAGCCATTCGGCCCGAGATAACCAAGGATCTCACCGCGGCGGACATGGAAATCGACACGATCCAGCGCGAGGAATCCGCCGTAGCGTTTTGTCAGACCGCGTGCTTCCAGCATGTTGAGTTTGGACACCGCATCGGGTTCACAGGTTCACCGTTCAGGAATCGGTGTTAGCATGCGAATCGTGCGCATCATACCCGCGCGGTGCACGTTTGGCGTCAGTGTCGTCGTGTTTCTGGGCGCGACGCTTGGCGTCGCGACGCAACAGTCATCTGCGGTTCCAACGACACCACTGCACTACGGGTTTTTCACTCTCAAGCTCTCACCCGACGGCACCTTCGCGCTTCAAGGGGAGGGATGGCCGACATTCAACGGTTCCTGGAAAGCGAACAAAGATGAACTGACGATAACGACCCCCTCGGTTCAGGACTGCGGCGGCCCGGGTCGTTATCGGTTTCGCCTCGACGGCACACACCTTCTGCTCGGGCTGATCGATGACGGATGCGTGCTCCGGCGGATGATCCTTCACGACAGCACGTGGCTGCCGGAAGGGGAGAAACCCGCGATTCCGGAGAGGAAGATCGTTCGCACCGGTCGTGATGGTGCGATCACGTTGCCGCAGGCGGCGGCGAGCAAGGGCAGCTGGCCATCGTTCAGGGGATTCAATGCGTCGGGAGTCGCCGACGGCCAACACCTTCCCGACAAATGGAACGCGACAACGGGAGAAAACATCCTCTGGCGGACGCCGATTCCAGGCCTGGCGCACTCGAGCCCGGTCGTGTGGGGCGATCGCGTCTTTGTCACCAGCGCGATCAGCAGCCGGAAGGATGCAACCTTCAAGCGCGGCCTCTACGGCGACGGCGATGCGTCGGACGACCGGTCGCGTCACCAGTGGGTGGTCTACGCCATCGACAAGCGAACGGGAAAGATTGTCTGGCAGCGAACCGCGTTCGAAGGAGAGCCGGTCAACAAACGGCACATCAAGTCGACCTATGCGAGTGCGTCACCCGCAACTGATGGCCGTATTGTCGTTGCCTGGTTCGGTTCTCAAGGTGTGTACGCGTACGACGTCAATGGTATGCCGCTGTGGAGAGTGGATCTCGGCCATGTCGACATGGGGGCGTACGACATTCCGTCGTATGAATGGGGACCTGCAAGTTCGCCGATTATCTGGAACGGGCTCGTACTGCTGCAGTGCGATACGCAGGCGGATTCATTCGTGCTCGCACTCGACGCCGCCACTGGAAAAACCGTGTGGAAGACCAATCGCGACGAGCTTCCCTCGTGGGGCACGCCGACGGTGATCACGATCGGCAATCGCGCGGAACTGGTCACCAACGCCGCCAACTACATTCGAGGCTACGACGCCCGCACGGGCAAGGAGTTGTGGCGACTGGGCGGCAGCTCCAAGATCACGGCGCCGACGCCGATCTTCGCCGATGGCCTGATCATCGTTGCCAGTGGCCGACGGCCGGAGAAACCGATCTTTGCTCTCCGTCCAGGTGCGCAGGGGGACTTGACGCTCGCGAAAGATCGCAACAACAGCACGGCCGTCGCGTGGAGCAAGACCGCGCGCGGGCCCTACATGCCGACGCCGCTCGCGTACGGCGGCATTCTCTACTCGCTCAACAACGATGGCATTTTCGATGCGTACGAAGTGGAAACCGGCAAGGAGATCTATCGTCAACGTCTCGATCCCGTTGGCAGCGGATTCAGCGCGTCGCCGGTCGCGGCCGATGGCCGCGTGTATCTGTCGAACGAGGACGGCGAGATGCTGGTCGTGGCTGCCGGCCGTCAGTTCCGTTTGATCGGCACCAACACGATGGGCGAGCCGCTCATGGCGACACCGGCGCTCTCAGACGGCGTCATGTACGTGCGTTCATCGTCGACGCTTTTTGCCGTCGGATCGCCGGGACGCTAAGTGACATGCTTGCGCGCCGGTTTCTTGCAAGTGTCCTTCTTGCTTTCCTGACATCCGCGTGTAGCTCGAGCCCGAGTGCACCGTCAGCGGCGGCGACCATCATGATTGGTCCCGCGGGTATTTCGCCGAAGGACGTTCACATCAAAGCGTGGAACTTCGTGACCTTCGTCAACAATGACACGCGCACGCACACAATGCTGTCTGATCCGGTGGACCTTCACACACAGTGCCCGGCCGTGAACCGCATAGGTGTGTTGCAGCCGGGAGAGAGTCGGGACACGTCGACGCTGAATCTTGCCGGCACGTGCGGATTTCACGACCACGGCAATCCGGCGGATCCAGCGTTTCAAGGCCGGATCATCGTCGAATAGCAGGGTGCTACATACCGTGACGTGGTGAGCGCACGGTCGCGAACAGCGCAACGCCTGGGGCAACGCGGCCGCCGTAGCGCGACGCAAGTTCCGGGGGAACGATGCTGAACGACACGCTGCCGCCGACGGCGGTGGTCACTCCTTTCCACGAATTGAACTGACGCGCATAGCCTCCCTGAATCTTTGCCACACCGAAAATCTCGGCGCCGTATTCATGGGCGTGCAGATCCTCCGCGGGTTTTTGCACGAGCTCGCCGCGGCCGAACCACGTATCCCGATCGTGAAACGTCGCGCTGCTCTCGAGCAGCAGCGCGTGAGTCGTGGCGTCGAATCCGCCCGTCGGAATGACCACCGGGCCCGAATTCATGCCCCACGCGAGTGTCGTCGCCCAGACCCCATCGGCTGCGAATGGCCGGTGGTAGATGACCGACGCTGTTGCTCGATCGACGTCACTCGGCGGACGCGGCGCGAACTCCGGGTGTGCGTCCGTAAGATGGCCGGCTGAGATCTGAAACGCGAACCGTTCGTTTGGCAAGAACGTGACCCGCCCAGCGATCGAGTCGAGGGCCGCAAGATCCAGGTCGCCACGATTCTCGTCCGGCTCCCGGCTGTTGAAGACAGACATTTCGGCTTTCCACCGGCGTTGGTAGACAGCCGTCGTGACCAGGCCAAATGTGATGTGGGTCGAGTCCATCCAGTGATGCGAAATCGGAGCGATCGGATTCAGAGTCGCAGAGATGCGATGCGGAAATGCCGGCGGCCCGAGCGCAGGTTCCCCCGCGAGCCCGCCGTACAGTTGCCACCGCCACGATCCTCGCAGACGGCGGTCGTAGTCGGCAGCGAGCTCCATGAACAGATCATGTGGATGCTGCCGATCGTGAATCGTGTCTCCCTCGCATACTTCGCCGGTCGCGAGAAAGTCGATGTAGCCACATCCTGGTACGGTCCACGGCTCGACGCTCACCATCGCGCGTAATCCCACGCGCGCGCTTCCGACCTGTCGTCTCGCCATCAACATGCCCCAGTTCGTACTCACGAACTGATGTGTGCTGAATCCTCCCGTCCGATGCACTTCGCCCGGTTCGTACAGAAACGGCGCGAACGCGACGCCATTAAGCATGACGTTCCAGCTGCCCCATGTGTGCTCCGATCCAGACATCGGCGTCTGGTCGGGAAGCCATGCGGTTCCCGACGCGTCGCGTACTGGAAACAGCTCTACCGTGTTGGCATTCGCATCATGGTGCTGATGTGCGGATGTCGACGACGGCTCGCTTTGCTGAGCGGCGAGCGGCACTGTGGCCACGAGCACTGCGGCGAGGGCGAGAGTGAAGAGATCGATTAAGCGGCAGCGGGACATGAAGAAGCGAGCGGCATGGGTACATCGTACAGGAGCCGGGAGAATTGGTGAATTGGCATGTTGGACCAAAGTCCAGCTTGCTGATCCACGACGGGGACGAATACTGTCCAGAAAGAGTCAGCCCGCAAGCCCGCACACGTCGAGGAGGACAAATGACGCGCGCAGCACTCATGGTCGCGATCGTCGCCGGTCTGTCGTCACCAGTTCTTGCGGCCGATCGCCTTACCGATCGCGACGTCAAGGGCCTCATCACCCGGATCGAGCAGGGACGCGACAAATTCGACGATGAACTCGACGGCAAGTTGAAGGACAGCGTACTTCGTCAGCCGACGGGCGAGGTGAACGTCAAAGACGTCTTGAACGACTTTCAGAAAAGCATCGATCGCGTCGAGGAGCGACTGAACCCCGAATACGCCGCGAGCGCCGAGGTTGCCACGCTCCTTCGCCGGGCTTCGGGGATCGACGCGTTTTTCCGTCAACAGCCTCCCGGAACGAAAGGGGAGAGCGAATGGAACCGGCTTGCGTCGGACTTGAAGGTGCTCGCTGTTGCGTACGGTGCTGACTTTCCATTGTCCGCCGACGCCACAGTGCGTCGCATTGGCGACGGCGAGCTGGTGACGGCGGTCTCGCAGGTCGCGGCAACGTCCGATCAACTCAAGAAATCACTGGACAACGATCTGAAGAAGGACCCCGCAGTTTCGAAAGAGGCGCGTCAGGCAGCCATTGCGGAGTCAGAACAGCTGACGAAGGACGCGAAGGCGCTCCGCGATCGCGTCAAAGATGCGAAACCGAGCTCCGCGGAAGCGTCGAAGCTTCTCGCACAAGCGTCGAAGGTGCAGGGATTCGTCGCCAGCCACCAGGTGCCGGCTTCGGCCGCCGCCTGGAAGGCAACGGCCGGTCACGTGCAAGTCGTCGCAACTGCGTACGGCACGCCGTGGCCCCGTTGACGCGCATCACTCGTCGCGCATGACGGTGAGTGGATCTGTCGCGAGTGCGATTCGAGCGGGCAGCACACTTGCAATCAGCACGGCGGCGAGAAGCGTAGCCGGGGCGGCGAGCCAGACCCATCCCGGTGTGGGCTCTGCACTCGGGGTAATCTGCAACAACCATCGCGCCACGATTCGGGAGAGGAGCAAGCCGGCAATGGTGCCGGCGGCGGCGAGGCGCGCTCCTTCTCTGAGTACCTGACCAACCAATCGCCAACTCTGCGACCCAAGCGCAATGCGCACTCCGAACTCGCGGCGGCGCTGGCGCGCGGCGTCGACCATTGCGCCGTAGAGACCGAGACCGCCAAGCACGACGGCCATCGCCGCCGACGCACCGACCAGCACCATCGCAATTCGTTCGGGTGCCAGGGCGACTCGGCTCAGATGCTCTTCCAATGTCGTCACCATCACCGGTGATCTGCCTCCCGGGATCGCGTCGAGCCGGCTGCGGACCGACGCAACAGTTGCAGCGCTTGCGTCACGCGATCCGATGATCAGCGTCATCCGCGGGACGAAGTCCTGCGCCATCGGAAGATAAATTGCTGGATCCACTTGTCGTTGCGACGCTCTGAGAACCGCGGATCGAAGGACGCCGATGACATCGGTACGATGCCCGGATGCGTCGATGATTGCCCCGCCGACGGCGTTTCCCCCGAAATACCGTTCGCTCGCCTCTTCATTGACGAGGCCGATCCGGCAACTTCCCCCCGGGTCGTTCGTAAACGCGGTTCCAGCCGTGACAGTGAGTCCCATGAGATCCAGGTAGGTTGACGAGACGATCGGCGTCTCCACCACGCCGTGTGGGTGGCGTACGTCAGCAGGCACCCGAAATCGGGTCGGCCCGATCAGATCGGGCGATACCGATTCCTGATCGGGGTAGTAGTAGACCGTCGGACGAACTGGCGCCTTCTCTGCTGCCGGGCGGGCTGCGACGACGCCGATAATCTCGGTGCGGCGGCCGGCAAAGTCCTGGATCGTTTCACCAACGACGTTCCCTCCGAGAACGTCGCGCGCCGCGTCGTTGATCACGGCCACGCGACAGGACGTTGCGGTATCGCCGCCACCGAACATCCGCCCCGCGGCTGGAGGCAGGACAACTGCTTCGAGCGATTGGGGCGTGAAAGGAGTGAACTCCAGTGTCGCGTCGCGCACTGGCGCGTGCGCCGGCACGATGCGGACTGACAGCGATGCCGGTCGGGTGCCTGGCGGCAAACCGGACCAGGCTGTCGTCACCGTTTGCGGCATCGCCTGTGCTGCCTGTTCAATCGCTCGAAAGTACTCGAGCCCCAGATCCGGACGCTGAAATCGCTCTTGCGATTCCACGGTTGCAAGAATCGCGTGCCTCAGATATTGACCGGCGTGAGTTCGAAGCGCGCCGCGGAACCCGGTAATGAGAACGGCGGCGGAGACGACCAGCAGACAGCAGCACGTCATCTGCACGATCACCAGAGTGGTACGCACGCGCCGCATCGGCAGCGACGGCCCGGCACTTTCACGGCGCAAGACGCGGGCCGAATCATCCTGTCGAATCTCGACGAGCGGTACGAGACTGCAAACGATCATGATTGCAGCGCACCCGAGCGAAGCAGTGATGGTCGCGGAGAGATCGGGAATCAAGACCAGTTGCTCGGCATCTTGCTGGAATAGGAACGATGGAACGACGTGGGTCGTCCATGATGCGAGCAGGACGCCGATTGCTGCACCCATCAGGGAAAGCAGGAGCGCCTCGGATAGCAACTGTCGAGTCATTTGTCCGCGGCTGGCTCCGAGAGCCATTCGCAGGCTCGAGTCACGGGTCCGCGCCGACGATCGCGAGAGCAGAAGAGTCGCAACGTTGACGCATGCGACGACAAACACTCCCCATGCCGCCGACGTCAGAAGCATGCTGATGCGCGACATTGCGGCCGACATGAGGCGAGTGGAGTCGGAGTCCCCTGTGCCCGGTGCCGCGAGTCCGCGAATGAATGCGAAGACGGCAGCGTTGCTGCCGATCCCGAGCGCGATCGTGAGAAGAAGGGTCGTCGTCAGACCTGGACTGCGGGCGAGACTTCTTGCCGCGTAACGCAGATCGGTCCAGATCATTCGAGCGTCGGCACTGCTAGCGGCGTGCCACGGAAAAGGGAAAAGGGAAAAGGGAAAAGGGAAAAGGGAAGGCGACAAGGAATAAGGCGGAAAGGATGTGTCGGTGTTCGAATCTGGGACGATTCCGTCCCTAATCGGGACGACTGACCGCTTCGAGGTTGTGCTGCAGGAAATCCCTCTCCGTCTGGTTGGCGCTGCACGCGACTGCCGTTTCGTACGCGGCGGCCGCCTCGGCGAGACGACCGGTTCGCCTTAACAAGTCCGCGCGAACCGCGTGAAACAGATGGTAGCGACTCAGAGGAGCATTTGCATCCTTGATCGCGTCCATTGTTTGAAGCGCGACCTCCGGTCCGGACACTTCGGCAAGTGCAACGGCTCGATTCAGCGCCACGATTGGCCCGGGCGAGAACTGAAGGAGCTGGTCGTAGAGCTGGAGAATCTGCCGCCAATCCGTTTCGTTCGCCGACGCCGCGTCGCTGTGAACGGCATTGATCGCCGCCTGAATCTGGTACGGCCCTGGTCGATTCAGGCGTAGACAATGGCGCACGATCGCTTGTCCCTCCGCGATCAATGTGTGGTTCCAATTAGCGCGGTTCTGATCGGCCAGTCGCACGAGTTGCCCGTCAGGGCCAACTCGCGCAGGACGTCGCGCGTCGATTAAGAGCATCAACGCCAGCAAGCCGAGCACTTCGGGTTCGTTCGGCATGAGATCGGACAACATGCGTCCAAGCCGAATGGCTTCGGCGCACAACTCCTCGCGCACAAGGTGCTCACCCGCGGCGGCAGCGTAGCCTTCGTTGAAGATCAAATAGACGACTGCGAGCACCGCCCGTAAGCGCGCGGGTAGCTCCGATTCATGAGGAACGCGATACGGAATCCCTGCATCACGGATCTTTCCTTTCGCCCGGACGAGTCGCTGCGCCATGGTTGTCTCTGAGGTCAAGAATGCGCGAGCGACCTCCGACGTCGTCAGGCCGCCGAGCAGTCGAAGCGTCAGTGCAACCTGGACGCTTGTGGCGAGTGCCGGATGACAACAAGTGAAGATGAGGCGTAATCGATCGTCACGCACGGGCTCCTCCCCGTCCAAGGTTCCGACGGTCGCGGCGTCACCAGAGATCCCGTGAAGCAGCGCGGCTTGTGCGTGCCGATTCTCGCGCGAGGCCTCGCGACGCAAGCGATCGATTGCCTTGTTCCTCGCTGTCGTGATGATCCAGCCCGCAGGACTCGGAGGCAATCCCGCCGACGGCCATCGTTCGACTGCCGTCGCGAATGCCTCCTGCACCGCTTCCTCGGCGATGTCGATGTCGCCAAAAGAGCGGACCAGGACCGCGATCGCGCGACCGTACTCTGTGCGAAATAGCCGTTCGATCTCACCGGTCGTGGTGGACATGCCTGTTCAGTTGCCTTCCTCTCTAAAGGGGCGGACCTCAATCGGCAGAGTCGTGGCGGTCGCAAGTTTGCGTCCCCATGCGAGTGCGGCGTCGAGATCAGCCGCCTTGATGATGGAAAAGCCGCCGATGTACTCCTTGCTCTCGGTGAACGGGCCGTCGATCGTCAGAACGTCCCCCTGCTGAGGTCGCAGCACCGTCGCAGTGCTTGGGTCGTGGAGGCCACCAGAAAACACCCACGCGCCGGCGGACTTCATCTCATCGCGGAGCGCGTACACATTGCGCATGATTTTCTGCAGGGTTTCCGGCGGAGGTGTTCCGCCTCCTGCCGGCTGCAGGACACTGAGAAGATACTGCTTCATATCGGAATCCTTTGAATGTTCCGGCGCGTTGCCAGGTTTCACTCTCTATACGAACGACTTCGCCGCGGATCGACAGCGGTCGCGGTACGGGAATAAAGTAAGGGCCGGGAGGTTGACGTTTGGGTTCACCTCGGTTCTTCGCCTTTGCCGTCTTTGTCAGTCTTGGTGTGAGTACGTCTTTCCTTTTACACGCGCAGCCAGCGCCGGTGCAGTCACCTGGTCAGTCCGCTCGCGATGTCACCATTCGTTACGTTCCCGACGATGTCCAGGAGACTTCGTGGCTGCGGCGTCTTGCCGCGGAACAGGCGAAGGCGATATCCCGGGTCAGTGCCTTCCACAACTTTCAGTTCACCGACCGTGTCGCTGCAAGTGGCATTACGTTCAAACATCGCATCGTGGACGATGCGGGGAAGACCTACAAGGCTGCCCACTACGACCATGGGAATGGTCTGGCGATGGCGGATGTCGACGGCGACGGACTGATCGACCTCTACTTTGTCACTCAAGTCGGCGGCAATCAGCTTTGGAAGAATCTTGGCGGCGGCAAGTTTCAAGACATCACTGCTTCAGCTGGTGTCGCTGTGTCCGACCGGATCGGTGTTTCCGCATCCTTTGCCGATATCGACAACGATGGCGATGCGGATCTGTACGTCACGACTGTGCGCGGCGGAAACGTCCTGTTCGAAAACGACGGCAAGGGACACTTTCGCGATATCACTGCCGCGGCCGGCCTGACGTATGTCGGCCACTCGTCAGCTGCGGTGTTCTTCGACTACGACCGCGATGGACGGCTCGATCTGTTTCTCGTCAACGTTGGGAAATATACGACCGACACCCTGGCCGGTGACGGCTACAAGTTCTACGTCGCGTTCGAGGACGCGTTCTCCGGTCACTTGAAACCGACACGAGCCGAGGCGAGCATCCTCTATCACAACGAGGGTAAGAATCGCTTCGCCAACGTGTCGAAGCCGACTGGCCTGGTCGATCTTTCCTGGTCCGGCGACGCCAGCGTCGTCGACGTCAACGATGATGGCTGGCCCGACCTGTACGTTTTGAACATGCTCGGTGACGATCAGTATTACGAGAACGTTGGCGGCAAGCGCTTTCTGAAGAAGAGCCGTCTCGTATTCCCAAAGACTCCCTGGGGATCGATGGGCGTCAACGTCTTCGACTTCAACAACGACGGCCGCCTCGACATCTTTATCACCGACATGCATTCCGACATGAGCGAGGCGATCGGCCCCGAACGTGAGAAGCAAAAGTCGGAGATGAAATGGCCGGTATCGTTTCGTGGAACAGGAAGAACGAGCATCTGGGGAAACGCGTTCTTCATGAAAGAAGGACCGGGCAAGTACAAGGAAGTGTCGGATGTGATTGGCGCAGAGAGTTATTGCCCGTGGGGACCGAGTGTCGCCGATCTAAATGCGGATGGATTCGACGACGTGTTCATCGCATCGGGCATGAACTATCCCGAGCGCTATGAAATGAACTCGGTCAAGCTCAACGATCACGGTCAGAAGTTCGTGGATGCCGAATTCGTCCTTGGGGTCGAGCCTCGCAGCGGCAATCTCGCGACGGCGTGGTTCGAATTGGATGCATCGGGCAAGGACAAGGGACATGCGGATGCGAAAGGCGAAACCGGCCGCGTCGCGGTGTGGGGGGCGCGCGCATCGCGCTCGTCTGTCCTGTTCGATGTCGACGGTGACGGCGATCTCGATATCGTCACCAACGAGTTCAACGCCGCGCCGATGGTGCTGATCAGCAACCTGACGGAGAAGACGCGGGTGCATTACGTGGCGATCAAGCTCACGGGCACGACGTCGAATCGCGATGCACTCGGAGCGGTGGTGAAGGTGACAGCCGGCGGGTCAACGTATACGAAGGTGTACGACGGCGACTCGGGGTATCTGTCGCACAGTCTCTATCCACTCTACTTCGGCCTTGGTGAGGCCGAGCGGGTCGACAAGATTGAGGTCCTGTGGCCGTCGGGGAAGAAACAGACGGTCGACTCAGGGATCAAGAGCAATTCGACGTTTGACTTACGGGAGCAGTAGATCACCTAGGTCGCCTTGACCCCTGCTTCCTTAAGGTACTCAGTCATCGTCTTCGCGTAGTGCGGGAATGCGACCTCGGGGTCCTCGATCTCGGGATGCCACTTCTTCTCCCACTCGAAGCAGTAGTAGCCCTTGTAGCCGGCGCTGGCGAGCGTCTTGACCTGCGCTTTCACCGGCACATTGCCGGTTCCGGTCAGCACGTACTTGCGATCCGTTCCGGCAGGCACTGAGTCCTTCAAGTGCGTGTGACGAACCCAGCGGCCGAGCGCGGCCCAGGTTTCCGCCGGCTGTTCGTTGCCGGCGGCAAATGTGTGATGCGCGTCCCAGAGGATGGCGAAGGCATCCGAGCCGACGCCGTTGTAGATCGCGATGATGTCTTTCGAATGCGTGAAGTCGCCGTGTGTTTCCTGGATCACGGTCACGCCGGCGGTTTTTGCGTATGTCGCCATTTGACGGAACCCGTCGACGACACGGGCGAAGACCGCTTCCCGCGGCTCGGTGGGTGAAATCTTGTCGCCAAACATGCGGACGTACTTCACGCCCATCGCGTGCGCCAGGTCGATGAACCGTCGTCCTTCATCGAACGCCTTTTCGCGCGCGGCGCCGGTTTCGTGCATCACCGCCGATGCGCCGAGGTCCGAGATGGTCAATCCGAGGGCGGCGAGATCCTTTTTCGATGCCGCAAGCTGCGAGCCTGACAGCTCGGGCACCTTTGGCAGGTCCATTTCGCCCGCCACGCCGCGGAGCTCAATCGCCGAATAGCCAAGCCGGTCGGCCTGGTCGAGGATGTTCTTCCAGCTCCACGCGGGACAGCCGAGCGTGGAAAACGCGATGGGGTACCGCTGGCCTTTGCCGCGGATGAGTCTCGATGCGGCCACGCCTGCCGCCAGGGTCGTCATGAAAGTGCGGCGATTCGTTTGCATGACTGCGCATTATATTCCTGTCGCTCGTCGGGTGCTGCAGTCGGGATCAGGGATCGCGATTAGGGTTTGCGCGTAACAGGTCGATATCCAACCTTCGCATACTGCGGCGCCTGCGGGACGAACCTCGCGTCAAAGCGGGGATCGGGCGGATCGAATGTGTTCGCGGTCCGGTCGATCGTGTCGCGCAGGTCGTTCACGTCGCCGTGAATGAACGATCCGCGCACACCTGCCGCGTCGGCAATGTCGAGTTCGTAACGCGAGCCGGGAGAGATGCCCCCCTTGAGCGTGTTCTTCCAGAAGATCGAATCGACGTAAGTGCTGCCAGTTCCGTTGTCGTCGACGCCATTCCAGTTGCCGGTGAACGTGCATCGCGTCACGGCCGCGCGCGATCCTTCGAACACGGTCAGCGCACCCGACCCATGTTCGGCATGGTATTCGGCGCCGCCGAGAAGACCCACCACGTCGACTCCCAGATTGGCGACATTCCCAACGAACAGGCAGTTCTCAATCGTCGCGGCGCTGCCGTGCAGCAGATCGAGTGCCGAGCCGGTGGTCTGCGTGCGATTGTCGCGGAAGATGCAGTTGCGAAAGAGCACGGAATCCTGGGGCCGTCCGAGGTGTTCGACCGAAACACCGCCGCCGCATGGACTCGAGTAATTGCCAAAAATCTCGACCCCCTCGATGACCGGATACGATCGCGCGTACACCTTGATGCCGCCGCCGTCGGTATAGAAGAACGTGGTCTTGCGAATCTCGTCCGACTCAATCGGAGACTTCTCGCCGGTGCCGGTTGTGAAGTTGTTGGCGCCAGTGATCTTGAATCCATGGAAGGTCGTCTTCCGGGAAACGCCATCTCCGAAATAGACGACATGATTCACGATGGCAGGGGAGCCGGGATGCTGCGGGTCGGCGATCGCAGGGTTCACAGCGGTCAGGATCACCTCCCCGACAGCTTCGACAGTAATGCCGTCGTGGCGCGCATTGAACCAGATGAGCGCCTGACCTTTTGCTGCCGGACGATAGGTTCCGGCATGGACATAGACCGTCTTCTTGACGGGATCGCGTGCCGCGGCGTCGAGCGCGTCCTGGATTGACTGGTTCGGGTAGACGTGGTGGCCGGTGGTGTTGGAGTCTGCCTTCCGCGCCGACTCGCCATCATTGGCGGGGTGTTGCCGGCGTGCGACGTGTGGCAACGCGCTGGCTGCCACCAGGATCTGAAGGAACTCGCGGCGCGGCGTGAGCGGTCTCGTCATCGGGTGCTACAGCGTGCTACATGGTTCTACTAGGTTCTGCGGGGTTCTACAAGGTTCTCGGCGGCCGAACCCGATCGCACCCAGCCGAAACCGAGTAGACCGATTGACATTGCTCGGCTAAGGCGAATATATTCGCTCTGAGCGAAAAAATTCGCGGTGCACGAAACCCTCGGCTCAGTCATACCGTCAAAGCTCTCGTCACATGCCCAAGCTCACGAACGTCGATCTCACACGCCGCGAAAGTCAAATCATGGAGATCCTCTACCGCCGCCGTCGCGCGACGGTCGAGGAAGTCCGGGCCGAGTTGCCGGACGCGTCCAGCCCCTCGAGCGTGCGCAAGCTGCTCGATATCATGATCGAACGCGGCCTCTTGTCGCGGGAGTACGACGGCCCGCGGTATGTGTATTTTCCGGCAGTGAAGCCGGAAGACGCCAGCCGTTCTGCGTTGAAACAGCTCGTCCGCACTTTCTTCAACAATTCACCGGGTTCGGCGATTGCGGCACTGCTCGACATCCGCTCCACTCAGCTTTCGGCCGCTGAGTATCGGCAGCTGAGCAATCTGCTGAAGCGCGCCCGCGAACAGGGAGACGAACGATGATTACCTGGATTGGCGATCCGACGGCCGCCCGCATCCTCTGGTGGTTCGTGCAGGCGACGGCACTCGTAGGCGTCGCCGCGCTCGTTCAGGTTCTGGTGATGCGACGTGCGTCCGCCGCCACCCGCCATCTGGTCTGGATCTCTGCGCTCGTCAGTCTGCTCGTGCTTCCCGTTGCGTCGCAGCTGCTGCCGGCGTGGCCCGTTGCCATACGGTTCGTGGCGCCGTCTAGAGCCGCCGCCCTACAGCCGCTCAGCGAGCCGCCGGCGGCACCCCCTGTTTCCCAATCGTCTGCGCCAGAACCCGTCTCGCCTGCAGCAAGCGTCGAAGCGGCTGCTGGTTCGTCTGTCGCGCTCGAACAGTCAAGCTCTCGCATCTACTCGATCGTCGTCTGGGTCTACGCGTCAGGGATGATGGCCCTTCTCCTCTATTGGTTCGCCCAGCGATGGCAGCTTCGTCGATTCATCCGGCATGCAACGAATATCGATGACCGGGAATGGGTCCGCGTGTTTTCAGAATGCACTCGGGCGATCGGTGTCTCTCGATCGGTCGGCCTGCTGAAGAGCCGCGAACGTAACGTCCCCCTGGCATTCGGTACGCGGCGTCCGGCGGTTGTGATTCCGGCAATTGCCGAGACGTGGGACGAAGATCGGCGTCGCGCAGTGCTGCTGCACGAACTTGCGCATGTGGTGCGCTTCGATTGCCTCATGCACAACATCGCGCTCGCTGCGTGCGCGATGTACTGGTTTCATCCGGCCGTCTGGTGGATTGCGAAACGAATTCGCATCGAACGCGAGCTGGCTTGCGACGATCGGGTCATCGCCGCGGGAACAGAGCCGCGCGAGTATGCCAGCCACCTCCTCGAAATCGCGTACTCGTTCGGCGGCCGCCGCGCGCCGGCACTGGCTGTGTGCATGGCGCGTCCTCGTCAGCTCGAGGGGCGCATGCTGGCAGCGCTCGACGCGGCACGGAATCGCCGTCTTCCTTCGGCGCGAGTGCGTATGGCTGGAGCGTCTGTTGTCGTGTTCGTTCTTGCCGCACTTGCTGCTGCGCGCCCGGTCGTAACGACGGCGGGCGAACCGCCTTCGGTATCGGAACAGCAGTGGCCTGGAGGATCACACGCGCGCGAGCTTGTCCACTCGCCGAAGGCCGCGCTCCAGCAGAACGTGAAGGCAATTGCGGATCTTCCCGTCGATGGGCTGAAGCAGGTGCGGGCAGGCGTGCGAGCCGCGGCGGCTGGGATCGGCGTTCAGCAGGACAATCTGCCGGGCACGTGGGAAATCCGTCCGAGCGAGACGAAAGGGATGGTTCACCTGCGCATCGTGGAACGGAATTCGTCGAGTGGAACGACCGTGCCTATTGACATGCTCGAAGGGCTCACTGGTGCGCAGCTCACCGGCGCGGGTGGCCCCGTGCAGTTTAAAGTCCGGCGGGATGCCGGGACGTTTACGTTTGAAGGCGTGATTCGCAGCGGCGTTGGCGCGGGCACATTCACGTTCATGGCCGACCCCGCGTTTCCGGCCGAGATGGCCAAGCGCGGGTTTGAGCGGCCGACTCCCGAACAGCAATACGCACTGGCGCGCCATGATGTCGGATACGCATTCATCGACGAATTGACGAAGCAGGGATACGGCAAGCCGCAGACATCGGAATTGGTGCGCGCCGGTCAGCACGGCGTCCAGGCGACGTATCTTCGCGAGATGGGAGCGCTCGGTTATCGGCTTGGAACGCTCGACGCGCTGATTACGCTGAGAGATCACGGTGTCAACCCGTCGTATGTTCGAGAGCTTGCGGACAATGGCTACAAAGGCCTGTCGGCCGACATGCTGCGTGAAGCGCGCGATCATGGAATCACGCCTGACTTCGTGCGAGGCATGCGCGACGCGGGCTACAGTTCGGTGCCGATCGAACAATTGATCAAAGTGCGAGATCACGGCGTCACACCCGACTACGTGCGCGCACTCGGAGATGCGGGTCACCGGCGGCTGCCGCTCGATCAGCTGGTGAGAGTTCGCGACCACGGCGTCAGCGCGGAGTACGCGCGCGACATGCGCCAGCTTGGATACTCGGTGCCGATCGACGATCTGGTTCGCGCGCGCGATCACGGCGTCAGCGTGGAGTACGTGCGCGAGATGAGCGCACTCGGCTACGGCGGTCAGCCACTGGACGCGTTGATCCGCATACGCGATCACGGTGTCACCGCCGAGTATGCGAAGGACCTGAAGGCGCTCGGATACGATAAGCTGTCGCTCGACGATCTGGTCACGCTGCGCGATCACGGCCTGACCGCGGATCGCATCCGCTCGGCGAATTCTCGTGCCGGAACGCGGCTGCCGATTGATATGCTCAAGTCGCTTGCCGCGGGCGGGATGCGATAAGCCCCACGAATCACCGAACGCAAAGTGCTGTGATTCCGGAGGGCCTCCACGAAATATAGAGGTTCCTCCGGACCCCGCCAATCGTCTCAAGATCAAAAACTCCATTGCTTGCCTGGGTTTAGGCCGACGACACGTGGCCGCATGACTCTGGCATCCACCATGCGAGGCAAAGCCCGCGATGGCGCGGCGCACGCCATCCCACGGTTCTTATCGAAGGAGTCTTCCATGAGGCGGTTGGTCCTGGTTCTCGCGGTGGTAGCCGCATCCCTAATGGCCACACCCGCTCTGGCGCAGAGCGGCGAAGCCAGCGTGTTGATTGGATGGACGTTTTCCGATGGCGTCACTGGCGATTCGGTTCTCGCCGGTGACGGCAACAGGTACGACCGTGTTGATCCGAAGGATTCGTTCAAATGGGGATTTGATGTTGGTGCGTACGCCAGCGACAACGTCCAGGTCGGATTCCTCTTCGGTCAGCAAATGAGCAAACTGACCTTTGGCGGTACCGCCACGACGGAAGTCGGCGATCTCAAGATCAACACCTACCACGGGTACGTTGCTTACAACTTCGGCGAGAGAGACGCGCCGTCGCGTCCGTATGTCATGGTTGGTCTGGGCGCGACGAACTTCGGCAAGGTGGACTTCTCGACTCCGGGCGGGCGTGTGGGAACGACCGGAAGCGAGACGCAGTTTTCAACGACGTGGGGTGCGGGGGTGAAGTTCTTCCCGTCAGGGAATGTCGGCGCCCGTGCGGGCATTCAGTGGACGCCAACCTACATCAAGTCCGATGCAGCCGGCTGGTGGTGCGATCCGTACTGGGGTTGTTATCTCACCGGCAACGCGCAGTACTCCAACCAGTGGGATTTCTCGGGTGGCATCACGTTCAGATTCTGAGTCGCTACGAATTTCACGGCTCGTTCGCAGTTCGTTCATGGAGGCGCTATGAAAATCACGATGGTCACCGTAGCTGTGGCCGCTCTGTTCGTCGCATCGGTTGCGATTGCCGCCCAGAAACCAGTCACCGTCGCCGAGACGACGACCAAGACCGCCACGATTGTGGCGATTGACAAGACCGCACGGGTCGTCACGCTGCAGGGCAAGGAAGGGCTGACGGTTGACGTCCTGTGTGGTCCGGAGGTGCAGCGGTTTGACGCGCTCAAGGTCGGCGACACGGTGACGTTCCGCTACCACGAGTCGGTGGTTTCGGCGATCAGCCGACCGGGTGACAAGCCAAAGGACCCACTTTCGACCAGCGTCACGCGAACACCCGGTGCGAAACCCGGTGGAACGGTTGCCCAGCAGCTCAGCGCCACCGTCACGATTGAGGAGATCGATCCGAAGATCCCATCGGTCTCTGTCAAGGCTGAGGATGGTAGACGAATGGCATTCAAGGTAGAAGACAAGAAGAACCTCGAAGGTTACAAGGTCGGCGACAAAGTCACCGTCACATACACACAGGCGCTCGCCGTCAGTGTGAAGTAAGCCCGCCAGAAGGTTGGCGGCCGCCGCGTCCTGCGGCGGTCGCCAACACCCTCACATCGACGAGGCTCGGGACGGTTTGTCATCAGATCGTAACGAGCCCGCGCCTCAGCGCAAGGCGAACCGCATCGGTGCGGTTCGATGCACCCAGTTTGCCGAAGATGGACGCGAGATGAAATTTAACCGTCTCGTCGCTGAGGCCGAGCACGCCGGCAATCGCCTTGTTCGACAGGCCGTCGGCAACCAGTTCGAGCACCTGCGTTTCACGTGGCGTCAAAGCTTCAATGAGAGGATCCTCGTCCTGTGTGACGGGAATCAGAAGCACATACGCATTCGCGGCGGACGCGGCCACTCGGCCCGCGCTCAGCGTCGAAGCTTCGCCGACGACAGTGACGTCACCGGGCAGATCTCGCAGGGCTCGTTGTCTTCGTGACGCGGGCCCGACCAGGACGACGCGCATGTGATCAAGGACGCCGCGACCTGGGACGCGGTCCCCCGTTATCGCGGCCGATTTGCCACCACGACATCGACATCGCGGACGACGCCTCCGTGCAGCGTCTTGAGCTGAACCTTCTGGCCGACTTGAGCGCCTGGCAAGCGATCCAGCAGATCCTCGGCGGATTCGATCCGAGCGCCGGCGAAGTCGAGCAGCACGTCGCCAACGATGATTCCCGCGGCGTCGGCTGGGCCACCAGCCGTCACACCAACGATGAGTAAGGCACGTTCGCGCCCATCGGTTCGATATGCCGTCGGGGCGTGAACCGGCTGCACGGCGACACCGATGAAACCGCGAGCGCCACCAGTCGTGACGATCTGTTGCGCCGATGCCCAGGCGATCGACGCTGGAATGGCGACGCCGAAGCCACGGATGACAGCGGCAGTCGCAATACCCGTGAGTTGCCCGGATGCGTCGAACAAGCCCCCTCCGGCGAACCCGTCGTGCATCGGTGCTGTCACGCGAATGACCCGAGGGATTTCGCGGCGTCTGCCCGTCCTGAGCGGGCCTCCGACAACGGCCACGATACCGGCGCTCGCCGTGAGGGCGTTGCTCCAGGAACGCGCGAGAGCGATGACTACTTCGCCGACGCGCGGTTCCGTCTCGGCAATCGGCGGAGACGCGACGCTCAGCTTCGTGGCCGTCCGAAGGAGCGCAATGCTGGTCGCAGGATCCCATCCGATCATTTCTGCTTCGATCGGGTCGGCATCACCGACTTTCACACGTACTCCGGTCTCTCTTCCGATTGCGCGTCCGGTGGTCAGGATGGTGTCAGTGCCGTGAATGACTCCGCTGGCTGGTCTGCGCGAGCCGAGCACCTGGACGACGGCCGGCGCTTTGGCGGCGGAGAGATCCGCGAGGTCGTTGGACAACGAGAGCAGTGAAGAATTCGTCATGCGAGCCATTGTGCTCTCGTCGATGGGTGCGACGGATCACCCGGATAGGTAGGTGTGAATCACCAATCACTAATCGCCAATCGCCAATCGCTAATCACGAATCACGAATCACGAATCACGAATCACGAATCGCCGTGCCATCCCTGGCGAGCAGCTCTGCCATGGTATTGATCGCGTCGACCATCAAGTCGGTTTCGTGTTCGACCAGCGGATTGATCTCGCCTGACATCGCGAGGTGTGTTTGCCGGAGTGGCGGCAGCGGTCGAGGCGCCCGGCCATCGGCGGCGGCCTCGGAGAGGATCGAGAGACTCTCTTTCGTTTCCGCCGCGAGTGGTGCCAGCTTCGGGGATGGTGTCGTAATCCCCCGTTCGACGCCGGCGTGTAAAGCCAGCGCGGCAAGTGCATTCCGGCGGATCGCGGCAAGCAGGCCAGTTGCCACGCGCGGTCGAATGGTGGCTTTTCTTACCGGTTCGGCCAACATCCGTTCGACGAGTGCTTCTGCGTTCGACCGCGCCAACCGTGCGGAGGCGCGCGCTCGCGTCAGCCGCGCGATGTCTGCAGTCTTCGGATCCACGTACGAGTTGAGCAACGCCGTGACATACACCGACTGCGCTTCGAACATCGCCGCCAGTGCCGATCGAACGCTGGAGCCGGCCCAGGTCGGCCAGGCAGCATAGACCATGAGAGCGATGCTGCCGCCGGCGATCGTATCGATCGCCCGGAGCGTCGCCGCCGCCACCATCTCGCCGACCCCGCTGAGCATCAGGATGAAGACGACATACCCGGTGATCGCGATCGTGAACAGCATGTAGTTCATCTGGAACGTGGCGTAGCAGATCCACACGAACGTGAGAACCAGAGACGTCAGGCCGATGGGCCGTGGATGCAGTTCGTTGACCAGGACCGTCGCGACACCGCCGCCGAGGATGGTGCCGGCAATTCGCGCAGTCCCACGCGCGAAGGTGTCATGAAAATCAGGCCGTAACACGAGCAGCGCAGTCATTGGCATCCAGTAGCCACGAGGCAGCTGCATCACGCGATAAATCGCCGCGGCAATTCCGACCGCCACAGTGAGCCTCAGCGCATGCCGGCAGGCGGTCGAGTGGAGCGACAGATTTGCGCGGAGTGTCGTGATCGCATCCCCGAGCGGCGGAACCGCGCGCAGTGGTGCCAATCGCGAGGGATTGAGGTCGCGCGTTGTCATCGAGGTCAACATGCCTGTGGTGCGCCAGGCGGCGCGCATCTGTCCGAGGAGCGCCTCGATCTCGACGGACTTGGGGAGGGTCGCGACGCAGCCGTCAATCGCGCGCCAGATGTCGCCTCCCGGGTCGGCCGGGTCACGTCCATCTTCCAACGCGGCGGCAATTTCGAGGAGCGCGCGGCCGCACGCTTGTGGAAGCGACGCGCTGCATGACGCATCGGCTGGTGCAGCCCGCCGCTGCCACGAGGCCACGGCGGCAAGGCTGGCGCGAATGCGTTCGGCCTCGTCGAACAGCGCCTGGAAGACGAGAACGTCACTCGGCCGCGCGAACGGCTGCGGATCCTGGAGCGGCGGCGCCAATGCGGCAAATGTATGGGGCTCTGGCGCAACCCCGTCCGCCGCGCGCAGACTGACGGCGTACGACCCGAGCGTGCGGTAAGCGAGAGCAATCGTGTGCCGTTCGACACTGAAGCGCCGCAGCGGCCAGATCGTCACAACCAGCAGCGTCTGGATCACACCCCCGCCAAAGACGATCGCCGCAGCGCGGGCTGCGCCGGCCGTGTCAGATGGAAACCCGGTGGCGATCAGCGCCGCCACACACGATTGAAGGCCGACGAATGCGGCCGCCGGTCCCACGGCAACCAGCAAGCCACTGATAAACGCCGTCACGGCCGCGATGAGAATGGTAGCGACGTTCG